>NPIF01003332.1_pt1 | contig 91672 bp, 91 predicted proteins | sample 8637461 | NCBI WGS metagenome assembly NPIF01 (sample SAMN07420641, study PRJNA396082) | bioreactor metagenome | isolation source: sample BR12 brine-fed electro-methanogenic bioreactor BR | place: Japan: Kochi | collected 2016-12-09 | reverse complement strand
AAAAACACTATCGTACCAGACGGCTGTGGAAATGTGAGTGCGAGAGACTGGAACTTCAGGGTGTGGTAGCCAGTACGCAGTGTGTTCAGGCTTCTGGAGCCGCTGTGGTCACGAAGGTCTGGAGGTGGAGCAGTATAGGGAGACTTCCTCGAATTCACACTGGATGAGCAGACGGGCGATCAGTGTAAAGAAGGAGCACTCAAAACCTGGCACTGGTTCGCATGAAGCGCCAAGAGTTCAGATGATAGGCAAGGATGCCTTAAGGTCAGGACAAAAAGCGACCAGTTGGATGGGAGCGTTTTTATGTCACAGGTTTTGTCACATGACAGTGTTCTGGACACACAATGAAAAAAGGCAGATCGGTAAGTACCTGATCTGCCTCTTAAAATTTGGTAGCGGGGGCTGGATTTGAACCAACGACCTTCGGGTTATGAGCCCGACGAGCTACCAGACTGCTCCACCCCGCATCAACTTGATGACGCGTATACTACGCACGGATTAAGCTAAGGTCAAGAGTTTATTACGTTTTCATTCTATCGCGTCGGATGGCACGTGTTTGGCACCAGGTTACGAACTGCGACAGCATTCTGTGTTCAAACTCGGACAGGCCCGACAGGTCGCCACACCAGAGTTCATTTACCTGGCGCACCAGCTGGAGTGAGCAGTCAAAACTGAATGCGCGATCATTAATCTGGAATTTCAGCCTGACCGGATAGCACTGGAGCGACAGGTCTGCTTCAGCAAAAAAGGCGATGCCGGTTTCAGACAAGTCTTCCAGGTGTACGCTCATACCCTGTATTTCAACCCAGATGGGGTCGTCCTCGTTTACCTTGAGGCGATACGCCCTGCGTCCGTTGTCGGCCAGCTCTGGAATATGGATCCTTGGTTTCATTGTTCTACAGCCCGTTTTTCCAAAACGAATTCAATGCGGCGGTTAATGGCCCTGTTTTCTGGCGAGATGTTCGGTACAAGCGGAATCGAAGAGCCATAGCCGGTTGCCGTCAGCCGTTTGGGGTTGATACCCGCATCGACCATATAGCGCAGTACTGTGGTGGCACGTACGGCCGACAATTCCCAGTTTGACGGGAACTGAGCTGTGCTGATCGGAATATCATCGGTATGACCCTGAATTTCCAGCTTGTAGCCTGGGTTGATTACCAGCGTCTCAAGCAGTGCATCCAGCATCGGCAGCATGGCGCGATTGAACTCGGCAGAGCCGGAGCCAAACAGGGCTGCTCCCTTGACGCGCAGAGACAGCTTGCCATCTTTGGGTGCGCCGATTTCGACCGCATCCTGCATCTGCATCAGCTCAAACGCTCGCTGCATATCACGCGTAAGCTGCTGCCACTCAAGCTCCAGTGCGCGTGCTTCCTGATCCGCATCAGAATCCTGATCGGACTGTGGACGCTCTTCCGGCGTTTGCAAAATGGTATCGTTAATTTCGGTTGAGTCAGTGGTTGGGGCGTTATGTTCCAGTGGAACTATACTGTTGGGCGCGCCGGAGACGGCACGCTGGAAAGCTGTCTGAAATGAGCGCATTGCATCGGCAAAGCGTTCCTTTTCCAGGTTGGACATGGAAAACAGCAAAACAAAGAACACCAGCAGCAGCGTCATCAGGTCGGCGTAGGTCATCAACCAGCCTGGAGAGCCGGAGTCGTCTGTCAGCTCACGTCGACGACTGCTCACCGCGAAGCCTCGGGCTTCTTGCGAGCTGCTTTGGCATTCTCTTCACCGGGCTTTTGTGCCTTGCCGATTTTAATCGGCTTGCGCTGGGCTTCGGGCAGGTAGGAGGCCAGCTGTTCGTAGACATGCATGTAATGGTCATTGGTGAGGATACTGATGCAGCCTTCCCGAATAATCTCCAGATTGGTGACCTCAGACAGGGTGCGCGCGTGGAGTTTGCCGGCAATGGGCAGGAACACCATGGTGGCCAGAAGCGAACCATAGAAGGTTGTCAAAAGAGCAACGGCCATCGCGGGGCCAATGGTTTCCGGGTTGCTCAACTGACTGAGCATCTGGATCAGACCGATCAGGGTGCCCAGCATGCCGAAAGCCGGTGCATAGGCTGCCATCTTGCGAAACACGTCCTGTACCGAGTGGTGACGTGCGATCAGAGAGTCGATCTCATTCTGCAGAGTGTTTCTGATCACCTGCTCGGAAGCGGCCTCGGCGAGCAGGTTGCAGGTGCGTTTCAGTACATGGGAGTCGCTTTCCACATCTCCCAGTTTCAACAGACCGTGACGGTGTGATACCCGGCTCAGCTCAAGCATGGTATCGATCATTTCCTGCGCATTGGTTTTGTCTTGTGTAAATACGATCCAGGCCGCCTTAAAGGCGTTCAGTACATCCTTGAACTGGACTGTCAGCAGAGTGGCTGCAATAGTCCCGCCGGCTACGATCATCAGGCCGGGGACGTTGACGAATACATCGGGGTTGCCGCCCAACAGGATGGCGCTGACGATCAGGGCAATGCCTGAAAAAATCCCGAGAAGTGAGGCGAAATCCATTGTTTTTGAGTACCCTGTACAGCCGTGCCAATGTCGGCACTGGAATGTGAAGTCGCAGTATAACAAGACCCTACCGATGTCGTCAGACTACTATATTGGCCTGCCGCAATGGAAACATCCGCAGTGGGATAACAGTTTCCAGACGGATGCACAGCAATCCGATCTGGCCCAGTATGCCGCCTGCTTCAATTCAGTGGAAGGTAATACGACCTTCTATGGGCTGCCCGGGCGCGATACGTTGTTGCGTTGGCAGAGCCAAACGTCTGCAGATTTCCGTTTCTGCTTCAAATTTCCCCAAAGCATCAGCCATGCAGCGCGTCTGCGCGGTTGCGGAGCTGAACTGGCTGCGTTTCTGGATCATATGCTGTTGCTGGAGCAGCGGTTGGGAATGCTCTGTCTGCAGCTGCCTGCCAGCTTCGGGCCTAACGACCTGACTCTGCTTGAACGATTTCTGCAACAGCTGCCAGCCGGTGTGCGTTACGGGGTAGAGGTTCGGCATCAGGCGTTTTTTCAGGGCGGGGAGCCGGAGCGCTGTCTGAACAGACTGCTGATGGAAACGGGGATCAATCGGATCAGTTTTGATACCAGAGCTTTGTTTGCCAACCCGGCGGCTGACCCTGTCAGTCGAGAGGCACTTCAGCAGAAACCGGATCTGCCGCTGAGAGTATTGGCGACAGGGTTAACACCCATGGTGAGATTCATTGCACCGCTGGCACTGGAGCAGGGCTATCAGTGGCTTGAACCCTGGGTTGGACAGGTACTGAAATGGATTGATGAGGGCAGGACCCCCTTCATATTCATGCACTCGCCCGATAATGCGAGGGCGCCTGAGCTGGCGCGCTGGTTTGCACAGAGGCTGGAGCAACAGCGGCCCGGGATTTGTGGCTTTGTCGACTGGGCAACGCAGCCCCGGCGTCAACCGGGGCTGTTCTGACACTCAGTGCAGTGCGTTGGGCTGAGCCAGAGTGAACGGGGGGATCTGAGCGTCAAAGCCTTGATTGTCACCCGTTACCATATGGTAGTGTCCCTGCATGCTGCCAACCTCAGTAGCAAGCACGGTGCCACTGGTGTACTCGTAGGTATGGCCAGGTTCGATGACTGGTTTTTCTCCAACCACGCCCTCACCCTCAACTTCCTGAACATGTTCATTGCCGTCGGTGATGCGCCAGCGTCGGCTCAATAGCTGAACACTTTCGGTATTGTTGTTGGTAATGCTGATTCGGTAGGAAAAAACAAAACGGTGCGCCTCTGGCTCGGACTGTTCCGGCAGGTAGGCGGTGTCGACACGGATCTCGATGTTTCGACTGTAGTCCAGATTTTGCATCAGTTTTTCGGTTTCCTCTTGCCTGTGAGCAGGGTTCATCACGCAGTCAAAGCATCGCTGATGCTGACAAATTGTGCCAGTGTCAGCCGCTCCGGGCGTAGTCCCGGGTCGATGCCCAGCTGTTCCAGCTGATCGGCATCAATCAGCGTTTTCAAGTTGTTGCGCAGTGTTTTACGGCGCTGACCGAAGGCGGTACGCACGACTGTTTGCAACAGGTGCACATCCTTTGCCGGAACCGGGGGTTCTGCATAGGGGACCAGACGAACGATGGCTGAGTCGACCTTGGGTGCTGGCGAAAAAGCCTCCGGAGGCACGATAAACAGTGGCTCTATACGGCAATAATACTGGGCCATAATCCCCAGTCGGCCGTAGTGGTTTTCACCCGGACCTGCGGCCAGGCGCTCAACGACCTCCTTTTGCAGCATGAAGTGCATATCCTTAATGAGGCCATTGAAGCTGAGCAGGTGAAAGATCAACGGTGTCGAGATGTTATAGGGCAGGTTACCCACAATGCGCAACGGCCGTTCATCCTGTTTCAGGCTCTCAAAATCGAACTTGAGTGCATCGGCTTCATGGATGGTGAAGGTGTCGGCAAAACGGAAAAACTGCGTGCGCAGGACCGGAATCAGGTCCCGATCCAGCTCCACGGCATCCAGTTCGCCATTGCAGGCGTCCAGCAGTTCTTCAGTCAGAGCTCCAAGCCCCGGGCCGATTTCGACCATATGTTCGCCCGGCTGGGGGTTAATGGCACGGATGATACGTCCTATGACGCCCTGATCGTGCAGAAAGTTCTGACCAAAACGCTTGCGCGCCTTGTGTCCAACGGGTTTTTTACTCATTGATCAGTTACCTGATTGATGGCGGGCCATGTCGAGGGCAAAACGCAGCGCGGTCTGAAGGCTGCCAATGTCGGCCAGCCCAGTGCCGGCCAGGTCAAGCGCCGTACCGTGATCAACCGAAGTGCGGATGATCGGTAACCCCAGTGTGATGTTGGCAGCTCGACCGAATCCCTTGTACTTGAGAACGGGCAGTCCCTGATCATGATACATGGCCAGCACCGCATCGGCATCCTTGAGATGGTGTTCGGTGAACAGCGTATCAGCGGGCAGGGGGCCCACCAGGTCAGCTCCGTGCTGTCTGAATTCCGCCAGTATCGGCTCGATCACATCGATCTCTTCGCGGCCCATGTGGCCACCCTCACCGGCATGGGGGTTGAGCCCGGCCACCAGTATGCGAGGCTGCTTGATGCCAAATGACCGCTTGAGATCATGCAGCAGCACCGTAATGACATCACGCAACAGCGGTTGGGTGATGGCGGCGGATACGGCGGAAAGAGGCAGGTGAGTGGTAGCCAGGGCGACTTTCAGTCCTTCAGTGGCCAGCATCATCACGACCTTGTGACTGCCGGTCATCTCTTCCAGAAACTCGGTATGGCCGGTAAAGGCGATGCCGGCGTCATTGATTACGCCCTTGTGTACAGGTGCCGTTATTAGCGCATCGAAACTGCCGGAAAGGCAGCCCAGCGTTGCCTGTCGCAACGTTTCCAACACATAGGAAGCGTTGGCCGGGTTCAGCAGGCCGGGTTCACTTTTGGTCGTGAGCTGTACCGGCTGGCAGTAAATGGCTCCAGGCTGAGCGGGCGTAGCAGGTTCGACACTGTTGAAGGGGAGTACTTCAAGTTCAAGCCCCAGGGCTGCAGCACGCTGGCGCAGTAGCTCCGGGTCCGCTACGGCAACCAGCTGGCAGGGAAACGCCTGCTGGGCCAGCTGTACGCAGAGCTCAGGGCCTATACCGGCAGGCTCCCCGGGGGTGAGGGCAAGGCGTGGGCAACTCACAGTCAAATCTTGCGCTCAATATAGGCTTGAGATCGAATCTCGCGCAGCCAGTTGTTCAATTCCTCTGAGAACTTGCGCTGGCGAATGCTGTTGCGTGCCTGTGATTCAAGCATCTCCTCACCCATGTCCTGTGTACGATAATCCTGTACCTGCAGAATGTGCCAGCCGAAACGGGACTGGAAGGGCTCGCTGATCTCACCCTTGTCGGTGCTGTTCATCACCTGCTCAAACTCAGGCACCATCTGGCCATTCTGGGTCCAGCCCAGGTCACCGCCCTGCGAGCCGCTGGCGGCATCGTCACTGTAGCGACGGGCCAGTTCATCAAAGGGTTCGCCATCCTGCAGGCGGCGGTACAGCTCGTCGATCAGGCGGCGGGTCTGTTCGGGGCTGCGAATCTCATTTGGCGTCAGCAGAATGTGGCGTACCTTAACCTGATTCACCAGCTGGACCTTGCCACCACGCTTGTCCTCAACTTTGAGGATATGAAAGCCGCCGGGAGTGCGAACTGGCTGGCTGATCTGACCAGGGCTCAGCTTGCCGATGGCTGCAGCCAGTGGTTCAGGCAGTTCGGACTCGCGCCGCCAGCCCAGTTCCCCACCCTGCAGCGCATTGGGGGCATTGGATACCGCCAGTGCGAGTTCGGCAAAGTCTGCACCCTCCTGCAGTTGCTGATACAGGTCGCGTGACTTCTCCTCGGCTTGCTGAATCATCTGGGGCGAAGCGCCGTCAGGCAGTGCGATCAGGATGTTGCGCAGCTGAAATTCCGCCTGAATTTCCTGCTGTCCCAACTCTGAATCAAGGAAGTTTTGTACCTCCTGGTCAGAGACACTGATGCGACGGTTGACGTTACTCTGCTGCACCTGGCTGAGCAGAATTTCGCGCCGAATCTGCTCACGAGCGGCGTTGTAATCCTGGCCCTCGGCAATCAGTGCTTCGCGGAACTGTCCCAGCGTCATGTTGTTTTGCTGCGCGATGCGTTCCAGAGCATCGTTCAGCTGGCGGTCGGAGACGCGGATGCCCTGCTGCTGGGCAATTTGTGTCTGAATGCTTTCCAGAATCAAGCGGTCCAGCACCTGCTGTTTAAGGACATTTTCGGGTGGCAGGCGCGTGTCTTCACCGCGGGCATTAATCTGTTCAGTCACCAGCTCCAACCGCTGTTCAAGCTCGCTTTCCAGAACCACATCTTCATTCACGATGGCGGCTACGCGATCGAGTAACTCGGCGTTGACGGAGGTCAGCGGCAGGGCCAACAGTAGCAAGGCCGCAAGGGGGGGCCTCAGTTTAGAAAGAGCCATTTTCATCCTCATCATATCCGGTGATATCTTCCAGGAACTCGCGGCCACTGCCTTGTCCAAAGGCGCCAAGGCCTCGGAAAACGAATTGCAGGAAGATGCCTGTATCGGTTTCAAACTGGTTTTGGGCAACTGTATTGGGATCAACTACCCAGCTGCGTCCGGTAAGGCGCATCTTCCAGCAGCAGCTGGCGTATTCGACCCCGAGCAGGGTTTCAAGGTTTTCGCTGTTGTCCAGGTCATGTTGCCAGCGACCGTAACTGGTCCAGCTTTTGTTAAGAGGCCAGCGAAAGGCTACATCCAGCTGCTTAACACCTTCATTGAGATCCTTTTCGATACTGTCACGATAACTCACGTAGAGCAGGCGCTTGTCACCCGGCAGGTAGCTTAGCTTGTAGTTGTGTTCCAGAAACTCGTAACTGTCGCGATCAACTTCGCCATCATGACTCAGCTTCAGGCTGGGCGTGATACTCCAGTTGGCCAGAGTGGCCAAATTGGAGCTGCCTGCAGTAGAACCTGTAATGTTATCACCCGGACGACCCGCGTGCTCACGATCAGCAAAATACTGTGCCTGAGCCACACCCACGCGCAGCTTTTCCATACCTAGATCATTATACAGGGCACTGGACAAACCAATGGTTGCCTGCGTTGTGTCAGCTACCCGGTCGTTACCGCTCCAGCCGGTTTCATGGAACAGGTTGTAGTAGGTAAAGCCGAGTTGTGACGAGTCAAACCGGGGAATCAGTGAATCCGGCTGCTCGTCGGCGTCCGAATGCAGCAGGAATAAACGAGGTTCAAGCGTTTGCGTATAGTTGCTTTCAGCGAGGCCAAAATCACGTTCAAGTACCAGTCCACTGTCCAGGCTGTAAATACTGGCAGTGATTGACTGGCTACCTCCCAAGGCGCCATTGCGCTCGTTTTCGAGCTCATAGGATGAGTGCCAAAGTGTAACGGCCGGACGGATGAACCCCCAGGGACGGTCAAGAGACAGACTCAGCTTGGGGCGCAGATGTACACGGTCGCCAACAGTCGCTGCCAGATCACCTGCCGGTGCGTAGATACTGTCGAGGTCACGTTCAAAGCGTGTGTATTCGGCCTGATAGCTTAGATCTAATATGCCGGCAAGGCGGTTTTGGTGGCCTGTCAGCAACAGCTGCGGCAAACGTTCATAGGGGGTGGAGCCACCAATGGTCTGATAGCTTTCGGTACGCAGGGCAAGATTCCAGCCCGGCTGCAGATAGCGTAGCTCAAACAGCTGATCGAGGTGGTCATCACGCTGAACTTCGAGTGATGTGCCAAGATCTTCAAAGTAATCATCGTCACTGACGCGGGTGAAGTCGATACGGCTGTAGAGGTTGTCATAAGGGGTGCCCTTATGATCGACGCCAAATAGCCAGCGACTGTCGTTATAACGACTGTCATCGGACATCCAGGCTGTGCTCAGAGTGCTGTGTGACCAGCGGTTCATGTAACGGAATTCATTTTCCAGCAGCAGCCCGCGCTCACCGATGTAGCGTGGGGTCAGAGTATCGTCGAAATTCTCGGCCAGATTGAAGTAGTAGGGAATGGCGATATCGATCCCATTGCTTTCCGAGTAACCAAGGCTGGGGTAGAGGAAGCCTGACTGGCGACGATCATCAATCGGGAATGACAGATAAGGGGTGTACAGGATGGGGACGCCAGCAACATCAAATGTGGCATGCCTCGCGACACCTCGTCCGGCTTCGGGGTTGAGCTCAATGGAGTCCGCTGCGATTTGCCAGGCATTGCTGCCAGGCTCGCAGAATGTGATGGCGCCTTCGTTCAACAGAATACGACGATCACCGAAGCGGGTGATATTGTCAGCGCTGCCACGCATGTGCTGCTCATGCATCACATATTGAGCGCCATTGAATCGGGTCTCACCGCTGATCATGTTCGCTTCGGCCTGCTCACTCAGCAGGAGCAGGCCTTTCTCACGGTAATTGACGCCACCAATCAGGCGAGCAACACGCGCGCCCTGATCAAACTCGCCACTGGCGCTTGTGAACAGACGGCCACCGCGTTGTATTTCGATACCGCCTTCCAGCCGGGTAATGCCGCCAAGCTCTGTACTGGATCTGAGTGCATTGATATAGACCGGCTGTTGATCAAAGGGGCGGTTATCTTCCAGAAAGGCAAATTCAGGCTCAATGTAGCGGCCGGTACAGGCACCGGGTGCTTCACCGGGTGCGTAGGCATACCAGTCCAGCGCGGCTTGATTGGCAGGGGTCGCGATGCGAGCGCCCTGGGTCGCAGGCTGAGAGGGAGCCTGAGTGGCGACCTGCTGACAGGCCCATTCATTGCCGTCAGCTTCGCAGCTCCACTCCGGCTTGCCGGTCATTGCAGCACTCGGTCCCGCAATGGCCATGCCTGGGCGAGGGCCGTTGGTATCACTTTGGCGGTTGCAGTCCCACTCACCGTCGACAGCGACACAGCTCCAGTCCCCAGTGGCGGAGGGGGTGGCTGCAACCTGTGTTTGAGCCATGGTGGGCTTCGACCGTAGTGTAGCCGCTGCAGGCTCAGGCCATTGTATGGCCGCTGGTGCGCCTGTTCTCAACTCTGTGTCAGTAACGGGCGGCGCTGCAGATACAGTGCTGATGCTGACGGATTCTGCACCTGTTTCAGCTGCCACTTCTTTTTGTGTGGCGGCCGTTGCAGTTGTATCCGCTGTAGACGAGTCACTGGGTTGGAGCGTGTCCTGCCCGGTTGTGGAGTCGGTCTCCGCCGTCGTTTGACTGGCAGAGGGTGTGCCCTCTTGTTGCTGCATCAGGGCTTCATTGACTTCACAGTCCCATTCTCCAGATGGAGTCAGGTTACAGCTCCAGAGTCGTTCGTTGCTCTCCTGTGCCTGTACTGACTGAGTACAGATGGCAGCAGCAATGGCAAGGGTGAGTTTGAATGCAGCGCGGGTGTTAAAGGGCATCAGATCGCCATCCAGTTGCGGTCGTGGCCGGTTTCACGCCAGCCCGTAAGTCGAGTACCATACCGAGCCATGCATGATAAAGCATTCACAACTTCAAGTGCTAGAGGATAAGGGCGAATGGGGCAACGGCTGAAACAGCTTTCAGAATGGGTACAGCAGCAGGCCGCTGCTCAGGAAATGGAGGTGGATGCTGGGCTGCTGGCAGTCTCCGGTGACGCCAGTTTCCGCCGTTATTTTCGAGCCATGGGCCCCGAGGGCAGCTGGATTGCCGTTGATGCGCCGCCGGAGCATGAGGATTGTGAGCCTTTTTTGGCCATTGCTCAGGCTTGGCATGCACAGGGCATTGCGGTACCGAGGGTGATTGCCAGCGATCTTGAGCTGGGTTTTATGCTGCTTGAGGACTTTGGGGACCAGCTTCTACTACCCCAGCTGTCCGAAACAACGGTAGAGCAGCATTATGCCGCTGCCTTCGAAGCGTTACGGCAGATTCAACGTACAACCGATCAGCCTGCATTACCCCCCTATGACCGTGTGATGCTGGCACGCGAGATGGCACTGTTTCCCGAGTGGTTTCTGACACGTTTGCTGGGTCTGGAGCTGCAGGAAGAGGAATACCACCTCCTTGGTCTGGTGGCCAAGCTGCTGATTGAATCCGCGCTGGCACAACCACAAGTCAGCGTGCACCGAGATTACCACTCGCGCAATTTGATGCTGATCGACGATGGCCGATTGGGCATTATCGATTTTCAGGATGCCGTATCGGGGCCTGTTACCTATGATCTGGTCTCGCTGTTGCGTGACTGTTATATCGACTGGCCAGACGAACAGGTGCGCTTCTGGGTGGAAGCGTTCCGTCAGCGCCTGAAGCAGGATGGTCTTGATGTTGCGGAGCAGGGGCTGTTTCAGCAGCAGTTCGATTTGATGGGCATGCAGCGCCATATCAAGGTGCTGGGTATTTTCGCCCGGCTTTGGCTGCGCGACGGCAAGGCAGGGTACCTGGATGACCTGCCCAGAACCTTTGCCTACCTTTACCGGGTCGCTTCACGTTATGAGGAGCTGGCGCCGTTCGTGCGCTGGCTGGATCGGCGAGTGGTACCTGCCTTCGTGGCGCATCCGCATTTTGCCGGCAAGCAGATCGAGCGTTGGTGGCAGTGATGCGCGCGATGATTCTGGCGGCAGGGCTGGGGACGCGCATGCGACCGCTGACCCTGACAACGCCCAAGCCACTGCTTCGCGTGGGGGGAAAGCGGCTGATCGAGTATCCCATTGAGCGGCTGGTGGCCGCCGGTGTTACCGATATCGTGATTAATTACGCTTGGCTGGGCCAGCAAATTGAGGATTACCTTCAGGATGGCAGTCGCTACGGGGCACGGATTCAGTACTCGCCCGAAGTTGAGCCACTGGATACGGGCGGCGGGATTCTGCAGGCTCTGCCGTTGTTGTGTGAGCGAGGCGATGAACCTTTTCTGGTACTCAACGGCGATGTTTTCAGTACGCACCCCTTGCGCCAGTTGACTCAAGTCGCGCCTGCTCCGGGTGGGGCACATCTGGTGTTGACTGACAACCCACCCTGGCATCCTGCAGGGGATTTTGCACTTCAGGCGTCCGGTCAAATCAGTGAGCAGGGTGAGCCACGACTTACCTTCAGCGGCATGAGTGTGCTTACTCCCCAGCTGTTCGAGGGGGTGACCGAGACCGCTTTTGCACTGGCCCCCTTGTTACGTGCAGCGATGACGCGTGGACGGGTCAGCGGTGAGCGTCATCAGGGCTGGTGGGAAGATGTTGGTACGCCAGAGCGCCTGGCGCAACTGGATCAACGCCTGCGTAACGGCAGGATTTAGGGGAGGGGATTATGGAAAACCTGTTGCAACAGTTGCGGCGTTACCGGGCCGGGGCAATCACTGGCGGTTTGATTGGGCTGCTCAGTGGCGGCCCTCTGGGTTTACTGATCGGCGGTACGGTCGGCTTTCTGATTCAGCGCAGCCTGAGCGGCAAACTGCAGGCGTATAACCCGCAGCAATTGTTTTTTCGCGGTACCTTCAGTGTCATGGGCAAGGTGGCCAAGGCGGATGGGCGTGTAACCGAAAACGAGATCGCTTTTGCCCGTGAAGTCATGACCCGAATGAGCCTGAGCGAGGCGCGTCGACGTGAAGCGATTGAGCATTTCACGGAAGGTAAGCAGGACGATTTTGATATCGCCGCCGTATTGAGGCCACTTGCCATTGTGCTGCGCCAGCGGCCGACCGTGAAATTGATGTTCGTCGAGATTCAGCTGCAGGCAGCGATGGCAGATGGCGAAATTAGCCCGGCAGAGCAAGCTGTGCTGCAGCAGGTGTTTTCGGAACTACGTTTCACGCAGCAGGAAATGGAGCTGCTGATGTCGCGCATGCGGGCAGAAGATGCTTTCAGACGCCACTCTTGGGAATCGCATCAGCAGCCTGGCTATAACGAGGCAGGCCTTTTGGCGGATGCGTATGGTGTAATCGGGGTTAGCCCCGAAGCCAGTGATGCCGATGTCAAAAAGGCCTGGCGCAAGCTTATGAGTCAGCATCATCCAGACAAACTCATTGCCAAAGGGCTGCCGGAAGACATGGTTCAGCTTGCCAAAGAGAAAACCCAGGAAATTCAGGCTGCCTATGACCGTATCAAGGCGGCGCGTGGCATGAGGTGACTCATACCGCTCCGGGGCCGCTCGCCGGGCGTGGGTTGCGCATGCCCGGCGCGGTCTGGTTTTCGGGTGCTGGTAACTGTTTTGACTCTGGCACTTTTGGCTCGGCCAGTAATATCCGCTCCATAATCCCGCGCAGCTGGCGAACAAGTTGTGGCATTTCGTGCTGCCAGCCTCTGAATACACCGGGCAGTCGGCTTTGATGATAGTCGAGCATCTCCGTGCGAATGGCCAGTTGGCGACGCAATTGCGCGTCAGGTGCGGCTTCCGGGTAGCCGGGCAGTGGCAGGTAATATAGATCAATAATTCTGCCTTTGATCCGTGGCAACAGTTCAATCAGGCTGGCTTCCGAGGCTTCACTCGGACGCGGATTGATCATCACCAGATCCCATTCCTCCCCCAGCTCGGCTGCAAGGGCTGCCGCCCAGGGGGCACTGCTGCCTATGCCTAATATTGCGTTAATTTCGGTGTCCTCATGGCTTCTCTGCTGTAACTCAGTGCGTGCCAGGGACAGTCGCTGGCGTACCTGGTCAGCGAAAGGCATCTCGGGTGTTGCTTCGGCCGTGTCTTCCGATCCGGGTTGCGTTGGTTCAGTTTCAGTTTGGGGAGTGGGTGGTGTGTCTGGCGTTGTGCCGGCCCTAATCGCCCGCATGCTTGGCAGCGTACGCTTGGGCAAAGCAGGGTTTGGAGGGCTTGGGGGCTGTAATATCAGCGTATTCCAGCCATGCGCCGAAAGATAGCGGCTGATGGCCGTACCTTGCTCGGCCCAGCCTGCGCCAACACCTGTATCCGGCATGATCACCAAATTGCCAACTGGAACAGGGGCAACACCCGGACGGAAAATCAAAAAAAAGGCAGTTTCTTCCAGCTCCAGGGAAATCAGCTCTGCATTCGCTTCGAGTTGCAGGAGCAGTAGCTCAGCACCATCAAGACTACCCGCCGAATGGCGTGCAGGGGCAGTATCATCGCCCGGGGTCTCCGTTTGCGCTTGAGCAAAGGCGAAAGGGATCAGAGTGCCGAGCATGAATGTGATGAGTTTCAAATAAATAGGCATGGTCTGATTATCGAGGCTGACTTGCATGGCCGCAAGAGGATTACTGGTACGGGTGCTGAATAGCGTCGGCAGCTTGGGTACAATAGCCGCATTGTTAACCAGCGAACGAGTTCCCATGGCCGATTTCAAGATTGCTCCTTCCATTCTCTCCGCCGATTTTGCCCGTCTGGGGGAAGAGGTTGAACACGTACTGGCAGCCGGTGCGGACATTGTCCACTTTGATGTCATGGACAACCACTACGTGCCCAACCTGACCATCGGCCCGATGGTGTGCAAGGCGCTGCGTGACTACGGTATCACCGCACCCATCGATGCCCATCTGATGGTGAAGCCGGTAGACCACATGATCAGTGAGTTTCTGAAGGCGGGGGCAAGCTACATCACTTTCCATCCGGAAGCCTCCGAGCATATCGACCGTTCGCTGCAGATGATCCGTGATGGCGGCTGTCAGTCCGGCCTGGTGTTCAACCCGGCCACGCCGCTGCACTATCTGGATCATGTGATGGATAAGGTGGACATGATCCTGCTGATGTCGGTTAACCCCGGTTTTGGCGGCCAGAAATTTATTCCGGCTACATTGGACAAGCTGCGTCAGGTGCGCCAGCGCATCGATGAGAGTGGCTTTGATATCCGTCTGGAAGTGGACGGTGGCGTGGGTATCGGTAATATTGCCGAGATTGCGGCTGCCGGTGCTGACACCTTTGTCGCCGGTTCCGCCATTTTCAATACCGATGACTACGCAGCGACGATTGCGCAGATGCGCGACGAACTGGCGAAGGTCGCGGGCTGATGCGCAGTCTGTTCAATGGCGAGTTGCCCGCCTGTGTGATGTTCGACCTGGATGGCACGCTGGTGGACAGTGCGCTGGACCTGACGGCCGCTGTGGATAACATGCTGCAGGCGCTGGGGCGTGAGCCGGCTGGTGAGGACAAGGTGCGCCAGTGGGTCGGCAACGGCGCACCGGTTTTGGTGATGCGTGCACTCACGGGCGAGATGTACCCGGCGGATGATGCCATCGAGCCGGAACTGTTTCAGGCGGCGTTCGAGGTGTTTCTGTCGGCCTATACCCAGAGTAATGGGCGCTACAGCAAACTCTACCCGGGTGTTGAAGAAGTGCTGTTGCATCTGCAGCACGCCGGTGTGCCCATGGCGGTGGTGACCAACAAGCCGATGGCATTTACTACTCCTCTGCTGCGGGCGCTGAAGATTGATCATTACTTCGCTCAAGTGTTGGGCGGTGACAGCCTGCCGGTGAAAAAGCCCGAGCCGTTGCCGCTTCAGGTTGTGATGGAAACCCTTGGTTGTCAGCCTGGGCGGGCGTTGATGATGGGGGATTCACGCAACGATGTGCTGGCTGCCCGCGCCGCCGGCTGCCCGGTGGTTTGTGTCAGCTACGGTTACAACCACGGCGAGCCGGTGGAAAACTGCTCGCCGGATCGGGTTGTGGACAGTTTTGTTGAGTTGATATGAGTCTTTAACAAAAAAGCCGGTTCCTCGCGGAGACCGGCTTTTTTGTTTTAGTGCCACTCGCTTACTCAGTCGCAGAGCGCGTCCAGCTTCTGCTTCAGGATGCCGGTGACGGCGCCCGGGTTGGCCTTGCCGCCTGTAGCCTTCATCACCTGTCCCATAAAGAAGCCCAGCATTTTGCCGCGCTTGTCCGGTTCGGCGGCCTTGTACTGCTCCACCTGCTTGTCGGCGCTGGCGATCACTTCGTCAACGATCTTCTCGATGGCGCCGGTATCGGTGACCTGCTTCAGGCCTTCGGCGTCGATGATCTCATCGGCACTGCCGCCCTTGCTCCACATCAGCTCGAACACCTTCTTGGCGATGTTGCCGGAGATGGTGTTGTCCTTGATGCGCACCAACAGGCCGCTCAGTTGTTCGGCTGAAACCGGGCTGTCCTTGATGTCGGTGTCGTTCTGGTTGAGGAACTTGGCCAGCTCGCCCATCACCCAGTTGGCCGCCAGTTTGGCATCGCCGGACTGTTTGACCACCTGCTCGTAGTAGTCGGCTTGGGCACGATAGGCGGACAGTACGCCGGCGTCGTATTCGGACAGGCTGTATTCGCTGATGAAGCGTTCACGGCGAGCGTCCGGCAGCTCTGGCAGGGTTTCGCGGATCGCCTCGATGTAGCTGTCATCGATGATGACCGGCAGCAGGTCAGGGCAGGGGAAGTAACGGTAATCGTTGGCTTCTTCCTTGGAGCGCATGCTGCGGGTTTCATTCTTGTCCGGATCGTACAGGCGGGTTTCCTGCACTACACGGCCGCCGTCCTCGATCAGGTCGATCTGGCGTGCCACTTCGGTGTCGATGGCGCGCTCGATGAAGCGGAAGGAGTTGATGTTTTTCAGCTCGGTACGGGTGCCCAGCTCTTCCTGACCTTTGGGGCGAACGGAGACGTTGCAGTCGCACCGCATGGAGCCTTCGGCCATGTTGCCGTCACAGATGCCCAGCGTGGTGACAATCGCGTGTATCTTGCGCGCATAGGCAGCCGCTTCCTTGGAAGAGCGCATGTCCGGCTCGGACACGATCTCGACCAGCGGGGTACCGGCACGGTTCAGGTCGATGCCGGACATGCCGTGGAAGTCTTCGTGCAGGGATTTGCCCGCATCCTCTTCCAAGTGTGCGTGGTGAATACGTACACGGCGTGAAACACCATCCTCGGTTTCGATGTCAATAAAGCCCGGGCCCACGATCGGCTCGGCCAGCTGGGTGGTCTGATAGCCCTTGGGCAGGTCGGGGTAGAAGTAGTTCTTGCGCTCGAACACCGAGCGCTTGCCGATCTCGGCGTTGACCGCCAGGCCAAACATCACCGCCATGCGCAGGGCGTTCTCGTTGAACACCGGCAGAGTACCCGGCAGCGCCAGGTCAACAGCGCAGGCCTGGGTGTTGGGCTCGGCACCAAAGGCGGTGCTGGCGCCGGAGAAAATCTTGGTCCTGGTGGCGAGCTGAGCGTGAATTTCCAGCCCGATGACAACTTCCCATTCCATGCTTACACCTCCACTCCGGCCGGGATCTGTTTATGCCAGTCAGTTGCCTGCTGGAACTGATGCGCCACGTTGAGCAGCTTCGATTCGGCAAAGTAGTTGCCGATGATCTGCAGGCCCACCGGCAGGTCCTGAGTCTGACCACAGGGGATGGAGATGCCCGGCAAACCGGCCAGGTTCAGTGACAGGGTGAAGATATCTTCCATGTACATGGAAACTGGGTCGCTGTTCTTTTCTCCCAGTTTGAAGGCCGGATGCGGTGTGGTCGGACCCATGATGACATCGACGTCGTTGAGCGCATTGACGAAATCCTGCTGGATCATGCGACGGATCTGCTGTGCCTTGCGGTAGTAGGCATCGTAGTAACCGGCAGAAAGCGCGTAAGCACCCACCATGATGCGGCGCTTGACCTCGGTGCCGAAACCTTCGCCACGGCTGCGCTTGTACAGGTCTTCCAGATCCACCGGGTTGTCGCAGCGGTAGCCATAGCGTACGCCATCAAAGCGGGACAGGTTGGAGGAGGCTTCGGCCGGGGCCAGAATGTAATAGGCCGGAATGCACAGCTCGGTGTTGGGCAGGCTGACCTCTTTCACGGTCGCGCCCAGCTTCTCGAACTCGGCGACGGCATTGCGCACCTGTTCAGCGACGCCTGAATCCAGTGCGGCGGAGAAATACTCCTTGGGCAGACCGATCTTCAGCCCTGCCAGCGGCTGGTTCAGCGCGGCGGTGTAGTCCTCGGTGTCACGCTCGGCGCTGGTGGAGTCCAGAGGGTCGAAACCGGCCATGGCGTTGAGGATCATGGCACAGTCTTCGGCGGTCTGCGCCATGGGGCCTGCCTGATCCAGTGAGGAGGCAAAGGCGATCATGCCGTAGCGCGAGACGCGGCCATAGGTTGGCTTGATGCCGGTGATGCCACACAGAGCAGCAGGTTGGCGGATGGAGCCGCCGGTATCGGATCCGGTCGCAGCCGGGGTCAGGCGCGCCGCCACGGCTGCTGCCGAGCCACCGGAAGAACCGCCGGGTACGCGGTCGGTATCCCAGGGGTTGCGCACGGCGCCGTAGAAGCTGCTCTCGTTGGAGGAGCCCATGGCGAACTCATCCATGTTCAGCTTGCCCAGCATCACGCTGCCGGCGTTTTTCAGGCGGCTGACGATGGTGGCGTCGTAGGGAGAGATAAAGTTGTCCAGCATTTTGGATGCGCTGGAGGTGCGCACGCCCTGGGTACAGAACAGGTCCTTGTGCGCGATCGGCAGACCGCAGAGCGCACCGGCTTTGCCAGCGGCACGTGCCTCATCGGCGGCCTTGGCTTGCGAAAGTGCCTGCTCTTCGGTAACGGTGATGAATGCGTTGTATTGGCCATCCAGCGACTTGATGCGCTGCAGGTAGGCCTGTGTCAGTTCGGTACTGCTGAAGTCGCCGTTTTCCAGCCCGCGGGCCAGTTCAGCCAGTGTCAATTCAAACATTATCGGTAATCCTTGCTGCCGTAGGCATTACTCAATCACTCTGGGAACCAGAAACAGTCCGGCTTCTGTGGCCGGTGCGATGGCCTGCAGGGCTTCGCGCTGGTTGGGCTCGGTGACTTCGTCACGACGCAGGCGCTGAACGGCATCCAGTGGATGCGCCAGCGGCTCGACGCCTTCAGTGCAGGTGGCCTGCATCTGGTCAACCAGGCCCAGAATACTGTTGAGGGATTGGCTGTAGCCGTCGATATCGGCCGCATCGATCTGCAGCCGTGCCAGATGTGCAATCTGTTCCACATCGGATCGGTCCAGTGACATAGGTCCGCTTCTCGCTCTGATCAGTCTGTTGGCTTAAGGGCGGCTGAACACTCAGGCCTCGCAACAGTAGGGTTTGGAAAGGGTGAATGGCGCATAAGATAACATGTTTGAACCTTGCCCAAAATCCCTGCCGTTGTTAGAGTTGTGTGCTTTCAGAAATGCGGCCAGTTCGGTAAGGCCTGTCAGGCAATTTCAGGGTAACCACGTCATCATGTTTAAGAAAATTCGAGGCCTGTTCTCCAGCGATCTGTCCATCGATCTGGGCACCGCCAATACGTTGATTTACGTCCGTGACAAGGACATTGTGCTGAACGAGCCTTCGGTGGTCGCCATTCGTGTCAACGGCAACCAGAAATCCGTGGCAGCGGTGGGGTCTGATGCCAAGCGCATGCTGGGTCGTACTCCGGGTAACATTACCGCCATCCGGCCTATGAAAGACGGCGTGATCGCCGACTTCCATGTCACTGAAAAAATGCTGCAGTACTTTATCAGTAAGGTACATGACAACAGCTTCATGACCCCCAGCCCACGAGTGCTGGTGTGTGTGCCCTGCAAGTCGACTCAGGTTGAACGTCGCGCCATCAAGGAATCCGCTATCGGTGCCGGTGCTCGTGAAGTTTATCTGATTGAAGAGCCAATGGCGGCGGCGATCGGCGCGGGTCTGCCGGTTGAAGAAGCCAGCGGCTCCATGGTGGTTGATATCGGTGGTGGTACTACTGAGATTGCCGTGATCTCCCTTAACGGCATTGTGTACGCGGAATCTGTGCGCGTCGGTGGTGACCGTTTTGACGAAGCAATTGTGACCTATGTGCGTCGCAACTACGGCAGCCTGATCGGTGACGCCACCGCCGAGCGCATCAAGCAGGAGGTGGGCACGGCTTACCCTTCCAGCGAAATTCTCGAAATCGATGTGCGTGGTCGTAATCTGGCAGAGGGTATTCCCCGCAGCTTTACGCTCAACAGCAACGAAATTTTGGAAGCGCTTCAGGAGCCACTGTCTGCCATCGTGCAGTCGGTCAAGAGTGCCCTGGAACAATGCCCGCCTGAGCTGGCCGCTGATATTGCTGAACACGGTATTGTGCTCACCGGCGGTGGTGCATTGCTGCGCAATATCGACCGTCTGGTCAGCGAAGAAACCGGTCTGCCGGTAATTGTGGCGGAAGATCCGCTGACCTGTGTTGCCCGTGGCGGCGGCAAGGCCCTCGAAATGCTGGATAAGCACTCCTTTGAACTGCTGACCTACGAGTGACAGCGGGTGCAGTGGCAACTGTTGAGTAACCTCGGCCGCCTGCGCCCGGTTGTACGGGAGGTGGGTTATTAAACCGATCTTCCGTGGCGGTTCACCGCGTCGACTGTTTCTGTTGCTGGTGTTTCTGGCTGTGCTGCTGATGGTGGCTGACCTCAACTGGCCCAAAATGAAGGAAGGTCGTGCCTGGCTTTCCCTTGTTGTAACACCATTGCAGTGGGTGGTGGATATACCATCCCGGCTAGCTGACAGCCTGTCGGATGTGGTGGTGGAGCGTGCCAGTCTTGTGCGTGAAAACCAGAGCATGAAAGCGGAGGCGCTGGTACTGGAGCGCAAAGTGCAGCAAATGGCAGCACTGACAGCCGAGAATATTCGCCTGCGTGAGCTGCTCAGCGCCGGTGAGCGCGTAGAGGCACCCACTCGTCTGGCGGAGCTCATAGGCGTAAACCCTGACCCCTTTCAGCATGAAGTAATCCTCAATCGCGGCTCGGAAGACGGGGTCTTTATTGGCGAGCCGGTACTGGATGCCGGTGGTGTCATGGGGCAAGTGGTATCGCTGGCGCACTATACCAGCCGGGTTATGCTGGTGACGGATGCCCGCTCTGCGGTGCCTGTTGAAGTCAATCGAAATGGCTACCGTGGCATTGCGCTTGGCAAGGGCGTCTTGAACGAGCTGGAGCTGGAGCATGTGCCCGATACGGCTGACATTCGTGTGGATGATCTGCTGCTGACCTCTGGTTTGGGTGGACGTTTTCCGCGCGGCTATCCTGTTGCCCGAGTGACGGAAGTGATTCGCGATCCGGGGCGTCCCTTCACGCTGGTGAAAGCGGAGCCATCGGCGCGATTGGACCGCAGCCGCCACCTGTTACTGGTCGAGTATCATCCGGCGCTGCCCACCCCGCAGGAAGAGGTTGCGGATGAGTGAGGCGCGTGGCGGAGGTTTAATCATCTTTGCCACTTTTCTGGTAGGGCTGGTGCTGAGCCAGATGCCGCTGCCGGACCTGCTGGTATGGGCTCGGCCTGAATGGGTCGTGCTGATGCTGATCTACTGGGTCATGGCCTTGCCACATCGAGTGGGTCTCGGCAGTGCCTTTATGCTCGGCATTCTGCTGGATGTGGTGCGTGGCAGCGTGCTTGGCCTCAGCGCCCTGTCACTGACATTGATCGCCTTTCTGGTGCTGGTATTGTACAAGCGCCTGCGCATGTTCCCGCTCTGGCAGCAGTCGCTGATGGTACTGGTGCTGGTGGGTATCAATCAGCTGCTGTTTCACTGGATGCAAAGTGTTACTGGCACTACGGGCGAGTCATTACTGTTTCTACTGCCATCGCTGGTCAGCGCGCTGGTCTGGCCCTGGTTGTATCTGCTGCTGCGGGCCGTTCGTCACACCTTCTACATACAGTGAAACCGTTATGCCTCACCTGATTCTGGCTTCAGCCTCCCCGCGTCGACGTGAACTGCTTGAACAGATCGGCGTAAACTTCGACTGCCGTCCCGTTGATATCTGTGAAGATCCTTTGCAGCAGGAGTCCGCTCATGAGTATGTGACTCGCTTGGCACAAGAGAAGGCATTGGCTGGACTGGAACAGGCAGGTGGCGATTCGGTGGTGTTGGGGTCTGATACTACCGTAGCCATAGATGATCATATTCTGGCCAAACCTGCCAGTGAGGATGAGGCTGTGGCCATGTTGATGCAGTTGTCTGGCAGGCGTCATCAGGTGTTGACCTCCGTCGCGTTGGCCGCAGAGGGGAGAGTCGAAGTCTGCTGTGTAGGAACGGATGTGGAGTTCATTGAGCTGGATGAGGCGCGTTGTCGCCAGTACTGGCGTACCGGTGAGCCTTGCGACAAAGCCGGTGCCTATGGCATACAGGGGTTGGGGGCGGTGTTTGTCAAAAGCATTAATGGCAGCTATTCGGCCGTTGTAGGCTTGCCGTTGATGGAAACGGCTGCAATGCTGCAGAAGTTTGATATCCCGTTATGGCAGCCAAACTGAACTATAAAAAATCAGCTGATCGAGGACACAGAGGATGGGTGAGGAGATCCTGATTAACTTCACGCCAATGGAAACGCGCGTGGCAGTGATCGAAAACGGTATGCCCCAGGAGATCTACGTGGAGCGTGCCAAGCGGCGTGGTATCGTCGGTAATATCTATATGGGCAAGGTTGCCCGCGTGTTGCCCGGCATGCAGGCGGCGTTTATCGATATCGGTCTTGAGCGTGCCGCGTTTATTCATGTAGATGAAGTGGTGGATCAGAGCCTGCCGGCTGAGCAGCGTAATTCGACCTCTATTTCGCAGGTGCTGCGTGAAGGGCAGGGGTTGCTGGTACAGGTGACCAAGGACCCAATCGGGACCAAGGGTGCGCGTCTGACCACTCACATCTCGATTCCGTCGCGCTATCTGGTCTTGATGCCTGGCAGTACTCACATCGGAATCTCACAACGCATAGAAGATCCGCAGGAGCGAGAGCGTCTGCGCAACCAGATGCAAGGGTTGATGCAGACAGAGGCAACCACCACCCCGGAGTGGGGTGTGATCCTGCGTACTGTGGCAGAAGGTGTGACTGAGGTTGAACTGGAAAGTGATCTGCAGTTCCTGCGCCGCCTGTGGGAATCCATTCGATACAAAATCAAGCAGGTCAAGCCGCCTGCCATCGTGTATGAGGATCTGCCACTGAACATGCGTGCCTTGCGAGACATGGCACATGCCGGTGTTGAACGGATCAGGATCGACTCACGCGAAACCTTTCAGCGTGCCCAGGAATTCGTCCAGGCACTCGTACCCGAAATCGAGGAAAAGCTTGAGTACTACCCTGGCGAGCGTCCCATTTTCGACATGTTCAATGTTGAAGAAGAGATGCAGAAGGCGCTGGGGCGCAAGGTCGAACTCAAGTCCGGCGGCTATCTGATTTTTGATCAGACCGAGGCGATGACAACGGTAGATGTGAACACGGGCGCATTTGTGGGCCATCGCAACCTCGAAGAAACCATCTTCAAAACCAATCTTGAAGCGGCCACAGCCATTGGTCGTCAGTTGCGCCTGCGCAATCTGGGCGGGATTATCATCATCGACTTTATCGATATGGAAGATCCCGACCACCAACGCCAGGTACTGCGCACCCTTGAGCGGGTGTTGGAGAAGGATCACGCCAAATGCAAGGTGACCGGCGTATCGGAGCTGGGTCTGGTTGAGATGACCCGCAAGCGCACGCGTGAGAGCCTGGAGCAGGTGCTGTGTGAGCCCTGCAGTCACTGTCAGGGGCGGGGTTCACTGAAAACGCCAGAGACGGTGTGCTACGAAATTTTCCGTGAAATCCTGCGCCAGCATCGGGCGTATGACACCGAGACCTATTTGGTACTGGCAGCACAGTCGGTGGTGGATCACCTGCTGGATGAGGTGTCTGACCATGTGGCAGAGCTGGAGGCCTTTATCGGCAAGACGGTACGGTTCCAGGTTGAGCCGATGTATACCCCGGAACAGTTTGATGTTGTACTGCGCTGATACGGAGCGCCGATGCGTCGTCATTTGAGTCGTGCCTGGTGGTTTTGTTTGCTGCTGCTGCTGTTGTTGGCATTGCTGCTGACGGCTGCGAGGCTGGCGCTGGAGTCTGCGGATCGCTTTCGTCCGCAGGCTGAGCGCTGGCTCAGTGAAGTACTGGCGCTTCCGGTACAGCTTGGCAGTATGCAGGGCAGTTGGCGCTATGCCTATCCGGTAATGGAGGTTCAGGGTATTTCGGCAAGCACTTCTGCCGATGATCCCGGTGCTGGCGGCAGGCTGCAGATTGACAGGCTTGAAGTTGAGCTGGATCTGCTTGCTTCCTTGCTGGAGGGAATGCCGATCTTTCAACGCTTTGAAGTTGAGGGTGTAGATCTGCGCTGGCACCAGCGCGAAGGGCATTGGCTGCATCGTCCGGGTGCTGCGCCCGGCAGGCAAGATCAGGGGGTGTCGCCATCCGCCTGGGAACAGCTGGTTGGTTTGCTGGTCCGTCAGCCCTATGCAGTCATTCGGGATGTCCACATTACTCTGATACCGGAGCAGGGGGTGCCACTTGTTATTACCCCGGCTGATCTGGAACTGGAGAACGCCCCTCAGGAACATCGCCTGAGTGGCCTGTTCCGTATGCCGGAACTGGGCGCCGATGCGGGCGTGCATTTTGCCATTGAAACCGATCTGGCAACTTCGGACCCACTCAAGGCTCGCTACCGTTTTTATCTGCAGGTCGAGGATCTGGGGCCGGAACTGTTTCAAATGCTGGAGCTTGAGCCTGAGTTGGCGGCGCTGGATCTGGATCTGGAGCTTTGGGCCGATGTTCGTAATCAGCAATTGCAAAGTCTGCAGGCTGAAGTTAGCTTTGAACAGCTGCAGTTAACTGATCCTGCTCTATCTCAACCTCAGGCGGGGCGCTTTACAGCGGCGCTGCTACAGAGTGATCAGGGATATCAGCTTCAGTTACAGCCGATTACCCTGGTGCATGAACAGGCGGAATTGACACTGCCCCTGCTGGTAGCTGACCTTGGCTGGCAAGAGCGGCAACTCGATCTCAGGCACGCCTTCATATCGGAGCTGGACCTTGCAGCAACCGAAGCCTGGCTTGGCGTTGCAGATGGTGTCGCCCCAAATTTTGTCAGGCTGCTGCAGCAGTTGAAGCCCCGTGGCGTGTTGCGACAGTTGAGGCTCAAGAAACCCGTTGATGGTAGCTGGAGTGATCTGACCCTGAGTGCAGAGTTTGACGAGGTCGGGGTCAATGGCTGGCACGGTGCTCCGGCACTGGAGGGTGTCAGTGGGGAGTTGCTTGCTAACCTTGATGCTGGCTTGATCCGGCTCAATAGCCAGACCTTTGATATGCATTTCCCTGAGCTTTATCCACAGGGATGGAGCTATGAGCAGGCCAGTGGTGAAATACGCTGGCAGCGAGATGAGGTTGGCATCAGGGTCAGCGGCGAACAACTGCAGCTGCATAATCAGCAGACCAATGCAGCGGGGCGTTTCAGTATTGATCTGCCCTTTGATCCTGAACAGCAGGCTGATCTGATCCTGATGATCGGGATGACAGACAGTGACGGCAGTCAGGCACCACTCTATACCCCTGAAAAAGAGGTAGGCACGGGCCTGTACAGTTGGCTTGAGCGTGCGGTCAAGGCAGGGCGGTTGCGTCAGGCCGGCATGTTACTCAGAACCGGTACTCGATCCCTTGGCAAGAGCTCGACCCCTGTGGTCCAGTTGTTTTTTGATATCGAGGATGCACGGCTGGATTATCAGCCGGGCTGGCCAGCCATTGAGCAGGGCGATCTGTTTGTACTCGTAAAGGATCAGGGGCTGGCGATCAATATCAACCGGGCTACACTTCTCGACAGCGATATCTCCTCTGGCTGGGCTTACCTGCCGCCGGGCAGTCGACAGTTGGAGATTGAAACTCTGCTGGATGGTCCGGCCAGTGATATCGATCAGGTACTCAAAACCACTCCACTGGCCAATCTGGTGGGGCAAGAGCTGCAGCGATGGCAGCTGGAAGGGCAAGCAGACACCCGGCTGGGACTGAGTATTCCGCTTGTTGAAGATCAACCACCCGATGTACGTGTTGCCGTGGATCTCCGCAAGGGGCGTTTTGGCTCACAGGCTCTCGGGCTTGAGCTGGATGATGTCGAAGGACACTTCACGTATACCAATGCCCGTGGCTTCAGTGCCCGCGATATCCACGCGCAGGCATGGGGAGGCCCGGTCAGCGCCAACGTGACTACCGAGCGTGATAGCGTGAGCGTCAGTCTGCAGGGGCAGACTGACCTGAAGGCCCTGAACCGTTGGCTGCAGCAGCCACTTCTGGATATGGTGACGGGTGCGACCCACTGGCAGGGTGAACTGCTGCTCTGTGCTGATACCACGTGTCCGAGCCTTGAACTGAGCAGTAATCTGATTGGAGTGGAGTTGCCGTTGCCCGGTGTCTTGTTCAAGCCGGCAGAGGTCGCAGCACCTCTGAACCTGAAACTGAATTTGAGTACGCCGGTTCAGATACAGGAAGTTGAGTTGGAACTTGCGCGCGTCGGTACAACGGCCGAAACCATTAAACTCCGCGGCGCAAACGAGGCTTCCGGGCTTGCGGTTGAAATCAGAGGTGCTGACCTGCAGGGTAAGGTGTTACTGCCGCATGCAGATGAGCCACTGAAGATCCATCTTGAGCGGTTGCAGCTGAATGCACTGATGCAGGATGAAGTACCCGAGGCCGAAGCCGCGGTGGAAAGGGACGATTTTTATCCACAGTTGTTGGGGCGTACGCGCCTGCCTGCAGCCGATGTCAGGGTAGATTCACTCTGGTTGGGTGAAAAGGTACTGGGTGACTGGCGTTTCAGTCTGCGTCCGGATGAGCGAGGTACCCGCATATCTTCACTGGAGGCCTACCTGGATCAACTCATATTGCGAGGTGAGGCACATTGGAGCCAGCAGGCTGAACAGCAAACTGAGCTGACGCTAAGGCTGGTGGGGGATGATATCGGCGCGCTGCTTGAGCGCTGGCACTATGGTCGTGTACTTGAAACAAGCCAGGTGGAATCATTGTTGCAGCTCAACTGGAAAGGTGCACCCTGGGACGTAAAACTGGATCGCCTGAATGGCGAGCTGCAGTTCTCGACCCGAGAGGGGCGTCTGATAGAAACGGCTGAAAGCACCAATCTGCTGCGGGTTTTCGGGATACTGAACTTCAACTCACTGGCGCGTCGACTTCGACTCGATTTCAGCGATCTGTTGAAGAAAGGGGTCAGCTTTGATCGCCTGGATGGACATTACCGGCTACAGCAGGGGGTTGCTGCCACCGTTGAGCCTCTGGTCATGGCGGGTCCGTCTGCCAATATGAGTGTTCAGGGGCAGGTGAATCTGGCCGAAGGTACTCTGGACAAGGAGGTCGAGGTGGCCTTGCCAATCAGCAGTAATGTGCCGTTGGCAGCAGTATTGCTTGGAGCGCCCCAAGTAGCCGGTGCTGTATTCGTGATCGACAAATTGATTGGCGATCGGCTGGAGCGCTTCTCGACACTGCGCTATCGACTCAGTGGTAGCTGGGAAAATCCGGAGCTCGAGCTATTGACTGGCTCCGGTGACTGAGTCTGTCAGACTTCGTTTAGCTCGCGAATATACTTGAACAGTTTGCGTGCATTCACGGGAGGCTTCTCCAGCTGGCGTTCGCGCTTGGCATTGCGTACTAGCTGGCGCAAGTGTTGAATATCCGCTCCCGGGTGGGCGGCGATAAAACTTTGCAGTGTTTCGTTGTCTTCGCTGATCAAGCGTTCACGCCAGCGCTCCAGCTCATGAAACAGCTGGTTGTGGGCTGCCGTAGCGGAGTCGAAGCGGTCAACCACTTCGCGGATTGCGTCCGCATCCGCTGTACGCATCAGTTTGCCAATGAATTGCAGGTGGCGTCGCTTGGCGCCATTGGCCTTTATGCGACTGTATTCATCCAGTGCGGCACGCAGGCGGTCATCAATCGGCAGTTTCTCTCGCTGGTCCGGGCGCAGTTCAGTCATCCGCTGACCCAAATTCTGCAGCTCATCTGCATCACGCTTGAGCTGGGACTTGCTTGGCGGCAGCTGTTCTTCGTCATCATGCTGCAGGTGGTCAAAATCGCTCATAACAGTTTCCATCAGGCAAAAAACAGGGTCGCCAGTCCCAGAAAGGCGAAAAAGCCCACCACGTCAGTGATGGTTGTCAGCAGGACGCCTCCGGCCAGTGCAGGGTCTATACCCATTGATTTCAATATCGTTGGCAGCAGGGTGCCGGCCATGGCGCCGGCAATCAAGTTGATTACCAATGCCATGGCGATCACGATACCAACCGTCATGTCCTGAAACCAGAGTACAGCCACTACGGCAACGACCAATGCCCAAAGCATCCCGTTCAACAGCCCTACCACCAACTCTCGGTTGAACAGCCAGCCGATATTGGAGCGCTCGATATGCCCCAGGGCCTGACCGCGGATCACCAGTGTCAGTGTCTGGCTGCCGGCGATGCCCCCCATAGAGGCAACAATCGGCATCAGTACGGCCAGCGCGACCACCTTATCAATCGTGGCCTCAAAAAGACCGATGACCGCGGATGCCGCAAAGGCGGTTATCAGGTTGATACCAAGCCAGACTGCACGCCGGCGGGTAGTTTTCATGATCGGCGCAAAGGTATCCTCGTCGTCATCAAGGCCGGCCATGCTCATCAGTGAGTGATCAGCATCTTCGCGGATGACATCGACCACGTCATCAATGGTTATACGGCCCAGCAGGCGGCCCTCTTCATTGACTACCGGGGCCGAGATCAGGTCCAGTTGTTCGAACAGGCGGGCGACGCTTTCATCCGGCATGTCGGCCGGAATCGGCTCTACATCGGTTTGCATGATTTCACGCACCAGCACGCCGGGATCTGCCGTGAGCAAGCGGGTCAGTGGCAGTACACCAATGTAGGAGTCCTTGCGGCTCACAACGAACAGGGTGTCAGTCATTTCCGGGATGTCTTTGTGGCGGCGCAAATAGCGCAGTACCGTTTCCACATTGATGTCGGGTCTGATAGTCACTGTATCCGTGTTCATCAGACCGCCGGCGGTATCCTCCGGGTACGCCAGTACTTCCTCGACCCGCTCACGATTCTGCTGGTCCATGATCTGCAGCAGTTCCTTCATGACCCGTTCGGGCAGCTGCTGCAGGATGTCAGCCATGTCGTCCGTTTCCAGCGACTCGGTAATGGCGAGTACTTCTGAAGCCTCCATGCGGCTCAGGATTTCGGTCTGGGCATCGTCCCCCAGGTACTGCAATACCTCACCTTCCAGCTCCTGGTTGAGCAGGTTCCACAGAATCTGGCGCTCGCGAGGAGGTGTCTTTTCCAGCAGGTGCGCCACTTCAACCGGCTTTAGCCCCTTGTTGAGCATGAACCTCAATTGCTGCAGTTCACCGACCTCAAGCGCGGCGCTCAATGCTTCCAGGTTGGATTTGGTTTCCTGCTGACTCATGGCGGATCTCGATCGGAGGTGGGCGCTTGTCCGGGGAAAGGGGGAGCGCGATCTTATTCGGGCTCGTCAAAGCGATTGTTGATCAATGCGGTGATGGCATCAAGCGCCTCAGGAGCATCATCCCCTTCAGCGGCAAGCGCGATTTCGGTACCTTTGCTGGCGGCCAGCATCATCACGGACATGATGCTCTTGCCATCCACTTCGCGGCCATCCTTGTTGATGCGGATGTTGGCATTGAACTGATTGGCCAGCGTGACCAACTTGGCAGCGGCGCGGGCGTGCAGGCCCAGCTTGTTGATAATGGTCAGTCGCGTTTCAATCATGGTGTGGTCCTGCGGCAGGCTGACTCAGTTCTCGGTGTAGCACCTGCACATTATCCATATGCCTGCGGAAATAACCAGCCAGTTGCTCGGCAATATAGACCGAGCGGTGTTGGCCCCCGGTACAGCCAATACCGATTGTGATGTAGCTGCGATTATTGGCCTGGAACTGAGGCAGCCACTTGCTTACGAAGGCCTGTATGTCGTTCACCATCTCGCTGACCTCGGGCGACTGGCGCAGAAACTCGATCACCTCGGTGTCGAGGCCGGTATGACGGCGCAATTCAGGGACCCAGTAGGGATTGGGCAAGGCCCGTACATCGAAGGTGAAATCGGCATCGAGCGGTACACCATGCTTGAAGCCAAACGACTCAAATTGCAGTGACAGAACCTGTTCACTGCGCCCGGCAACACGCAGTTTGACTTCGTCACGCAGCTCATAAAGTGATAGCCGCGTAGTATCGATGCGCAGATCAGCGAGATTGGCGATGGGCTCGAGCAGGCTGCGTTCGGTTCGGATTGCTTGCTGCAGGCTCTGTTGTTTATCGGTGAGCGGGTGACGCCGCCGGGTTGCGTTATAGCGTCGCAGCAGAGTAGCTTCACCAGCATCAAGAAACAGGGTTTCGGTGCTCAGTTTGGACTGTTCACGCAGAGTGCGCATCACACTGGGGAACTGTTTCAGGTTGCTCAGAAGGTTGCGAGCATCAATGCTGACGGCAATTTCTCGATTAGGGTTTTCCTCAGCCAGCATCAGTCGGATCAGCTCGGGCAGAAGCAGGGCCGGCAGGTTGTCGATGCAGTAGAAACCGACATCTTCCAGTGCCTGCAGGGCGGTGCTTTTGCCTGAGCCGGAGCGGCCGCTGATGACGACCAGTCGCATGTCAGGCGCCTCTGCAGAGAGTTTGGACGCGATCCAGCAGGCTTGAGGAATCTTCGCAGCTGCGCAGTGATTCACGGGTGCTGGAGTCGTTGAACAGCTCTGCCAACCCTGCCAGTGTCTGCAGGTGCTCTTCAGCGCCGTCTTCGGGAACCAGCAGGAAGCAGATCAGGTCGACTGGACGGTTGTCGATGGCATCGAAGTCAATCGGGCTGGACAGCGTCATCAGTAATCCGATGGCTGTTGTAACACCTGGAATTCTGCAATGAGGAATGGCAACGCCTTCACCGATACCGGTGCTGCCAAGGCGTTCTCGGTTGATCAGGCCGCTGAAGATATCTTCAGCGGCCATGCCGTCCAGCTGCTCGGCGATAGTCTGGCTGGCGAGCTCAAGCGCTCGCTTTTTGCTGACTACATCGACGTGGCAGAGTGTACGGGATGAGGTCAGCAGTTCTGATAGTTGCATGTCGTGACGTGCTGCTACCGGTTATTTGTGGGATTTGAGTTTTTCTTTGTGCTTGATGATCTGGCGGTCAAGCTTGTCCACCATGCCATCAATTGCAGCATACATGTCGTCATGCTCATGCGCTGCGAATACTTCACCGCCGGCCAGGTGGATATCGGCTTCGGCCTTCTGGCGCAGCTTCTCGACACTGAGGGTGACCTGTACATTGGTGATGTTATCGAAGTGGCGTTCCAGTCGGTCGAACTTGGTACGTACATATTCGTTCAGGGCGTCAGTCAGTTCGACGTGATGGCCAGTGATGTTGATCTGCATAGGTTTTCTCCTCGTCATAAAGCACGTTCTTCCGGCGTGCCTGTAGTCTCATTAAACCAGACGCTTGCGCTCATTAGAAGGCGGAATGTTCATCGCTTCACGATATTTTGCCACTGTGCGTCTGGCTACGTTAAATCCTTGCTCTTTCAGCAGGTCGGCTATCTTGTTATCACTGAGTGGTTTTGCAGTATTCTCCGCGCTGATCAGCTTCTTGATCAAGGCACGAATGGCGGTAGAGGAGGCAGCGCCTCCGTCTGACGTGCTCACATGGCTGGAGAAAAAATACTTCAGCTCGAAGATGCCTCGGGGCGTATGCATGTATTTCTGGGTAGTGACACGGGAAATGGTTGATTCGTGCATCTCTACGGCTTCAGCGATGTCATGCAGAACCATCGGCTTCATACCCTCTTCACCTTCCTCGAAAAAATCGATCTGACGGGCCACGATCTCGGTGGCGACCTTGAGCAGGGTTTCGTTGCGACTCAGCAGGCTCTTCAGAAACCAGCGCGCTTCCTGTAGATGGTTTTTCAGATAGGTGTTGTCAGCGCTGTTGTCGGCCCGTCTTATAAGATCAGCATAGTCGGTATTGATACGCAGCTTGGGAGATGCCTCTGAGTTCAGGCTTACATTCCACTGCCCCTGCACCTTGCGCACCACAACATCGGGTATAACGTACTCTGACTGTTCACTGCTGATGCTGGTGCCCGGTTTTGGATTAAGCGACTGGATCAGACTGATGATCTGTTGCAGGGCCTCTTCCTTCAGGCGCATGCGGCGCATCAAGGTACGATAGTCATGATTGCCGAGCAGACCCAGGTGATCGCGTACCAGGCGTAATGCCTCTTTCAGCATCGGAGTATTTTCAGGCAGCTGGCGCAGCTGTATCTGCAGACATTCGCTCAGGTCTCGTGCACAGACACCGGGCGGGTCAAACTGTTGCAGGCGGTGCAGTACCGTTTCAATCTCTTCAGGCTCGGCATCTGCAAACAGCTGGGGTTCGCTCCGGATGAAGTGTTCCAGAACTTCATCTACGTCCGTGCGTAGATAGCCATCCGGATCGACAGCATCGATAAGGGCCATGGCGACCATACGGTCAGGGTCACTCATGGGGGTCAGGTTGAGCTGCCACAGCAGGTGATCCTGAAGGCTGTCTTCGGCCGAATCGTTATCACCGGGTTCCCAGTCATCATCACGGGCAGGACCGGGTGTACTCTGGTGCTGGAAGGTATCATCCCAGTTGCTGTCGGTGGACAGCTCACGAGGGATTTCATCATTCCACCGCTCTTCCAGTGCGTTTTCGTCCCAGCTGTCCTCGTCAGCGGTGTCGTTAGAGAGGCTGTCGGCAGAGGCGTCGTGACGATCATCACGGGCTTCAGTCTGGGTCTCTTCGGCGCTGTCCAGTTCCTCCTCGACTTCCAGCAGTGGGTTGCTCTCCAGGGCTTCCTGGATCTCCTGCTGCAGGTCCAGCGTTGACAGTTGCAGCAGACGTATTGCTTGTTGCAACTGGGGTGTCATCGTCAGATGCTGGCCGATCTTGAGTTGTAACGATTGCTTCATATCAGAGCTGCCAGGTGGACGGAGTGGATGTACATGATTGACGACTCAGGATCAAAGGGAAAACTGCTCGCCCAGATAGGCACGGCGAACCTGTTCGTTAGCCATGATCTCGGCCGGTGTGCCCTGTGCGAGTATTCCCCCTTCACTTACGATATATGCTCGTTCGCAGATGTCGAGTGTCTCGCGCACGTTATGATCGGTGATCAGAATGCCAATGCCGCGAGACTGCAGGTGGCGAATGGTTTGTTTGATATCGCTGACCGAGATTGGATCAACGCCGGCAAAGGGTTCGTCCAGCAGGATAAAGTCAGGCTCTGTTGCCAAGGCCCGTGCGATTTCAACACGTCGACGCTCTCCGCCAGACAGGGCCATACCCAGACTATTGCGCAGGTGAGTAATGTGGAACTCTTCCAGCAACTGCTCCAGCAATGCCTTACGATCCGAGGTGTTCAGCTCCTTGCGAGTTTCCAGAATGGCCATCAGGTTGTCATGTACGCTCAGCTTTCGAAACACCGAAGCTTCCTGAGGCAGATAGCCGATACCGCGGCGAGCGCGCTCATGCATGGGCAGGCGGGTAACGTCGTCCTGGTGCAGTCGGATTTGTCCCCGGTCGGCGTGGATAAGCCCCACGATCATATAAAAGCAGGTGGTCTTGCCGGCACCGTTGGGTCCCAGCAGACCAACGATCTGGCCCGTTTCCATCTGCAGGGATACATCCTGTACCACCTGGCGCCCCTTGTAGCTTTTGGCAAGGTGCAAGGCTTCCAGTGTCGCCATCAGTTGGTCCCCGTCGGCTTGGGCTGAATCACCATTTTGACCCGTTCGCCGCCCTCGCGGTCGCTGCCGAAAGCGTTCACCACCGCACGCGCCATGTTGTAAACGATCCGCTCTCCGGTGAAGGTATCCTTGGACTGATCGACGCGTGCATTTTCGGTGATGGTAACCTCTTGTTGCTTGACCCGGTACTCCATCCTTTCACCGTAGGCCTTGGTCAGGGGCTGATCGGCAGATGGCTGCTGCTGAAATCTGGCCGGCTTGCCGGTGGAGATAATGCGGTCAATGCTGCCGTCAGCTGCACGGTGCAGTTCAACGCGCTCACCACGAATTTCCATGCTGCCCTGAATTATTTCCACATCGCCTGTGTATACGGTGATACCGGTACGCTCGTTCATGCTGGCGCGGTCAGCCGAGACGTTGATTGGCTGATTGCGATCCTCGGGCAGTGCCTGCACGCTGGCGGACAGGCTCAGCAGCAGGGTGGTCAGCAACACAGGGCGGTTAATTCGCATGGTATGTACCTTTTACCTCGGACAGCAGTTCAACCCGCTGTTCGTCAAAAAAGACCTCCATGCCTTGGCTTTCCATATGGTCCAGGCCGCGTATTACCCTGACTGGCAAGTCTGTGTGGGCATAGTCGCGTGGAGGGTAGAGTGTCAGTCGCTCGGTCAGCATCTCGCTGGCACTGCCTGAAGGCGGATTATCATGAAGCTGTACATCACCTGCAAGTATTATGCGTTCCTGTGAGTCGGGCATGCGGCCTTCCTGTGCCAAAATACGGAACTCACCACTCTGCTCGCGGGGTATCAGGGTGGTTGGGTTGTCCAGCAGCATCTCACCTGGTTCAGGGTAGTGGCGCATCAGAGGAGAGCTCAGTTCCTGTGCCATTTCGCCGCTCTGGTTCCAGCGCATGATCCGGGCCTCGCGGACGAAAAAGTCGATCCGAGCGGCACCATTGTCCAGTAAAGGCTCGTCGTTCAGCCGGGTAGAGGCAAACCCCCACCAGAGCAGGGGCACCAGCAGCAGGATCAAGGCGATGGAGAGTCTCAGTCGACTTTGCAGCATTCAGCGGTACTCGTCGTAGATGGCGCTGAGTTTGCCCTGTGCGGCCAGAATCAACTCGCAAAACTCCCTTGCGGCCCCCTTGCCTCCAGCGGCACTGCTGCACCAATCCGCCTCTTTGCGCACCAGTGGATGACCGTTGGGTACACAGGCGCCAAAGGCGCAGGCGCGAATGGCGGCAAGGTCGGGCAGGTCGTCTCCGATATAGGCGGTATCGGCGGCGCTGTGTCGACTGGTTTGCCACAGTTCATCCAGTGCGACCAGTTTGTCTTCTCGCCCCTGGCGCAGATAGGTGATGCCCAACGCTTCAGCTCGCTGTTCCACCTGGGGCGAACGGCGCCCCGTGATGATGGCCGTCTCGATGCCACAGCGATGCAGCAGCTTGATACCGAGGCCGTCGAGGGTGTGAAAGCTTTTGACTTCGCGGCCATCAGCCAGAAAGTTGAGGCGGCCATCTGTCAGAATGCCGTCGACATCGAACACTGCCAGACGGATATTACTCAGTGCCTCACGCAATGAGGTGGGAAAATTGTCCAGATGCATCAGATGACTCCCGCTTTCAGCATGTCATGCATGTTCAGGGCGCCGACCGGCCGATCATGCTCGTCAACTACCAACAATGCGTTGATTTTGCGCTGCTGCATCAGGCTGAGGGCTTCGGCGGCCAGAATGCCGGGAGATACACGTGTGCATTCGGTTGTCATCACGTCAGCAATGGGTGTGCTGGCGAGGTTGATCTCCTGATCCAGTGTGCGGCGCAAGTCCCCGTCAGTAAAGACACCCAGCAATTTACCCTGTGGATCGGTCACGGCCGTCATGCCCAGGCGTTTGCGTGTGACTTCCAGCAGTGCTTCACGCACCGAGGTGCTGGCCTGGACCTGAGGAATGTCCTCACCGGTGTGCATGATGTCGTCGACTTTCAGCAGTAACCTTCGACCAAGACTGCCACCTGGGTGAGAGAAGGCAAAGTCTTCGCTGCTGAAACCGCGGGCTTCGAGCAGCGCAATGGCCAATGCATCACCCAACACCAGCTGTGCAGTTGTACTGGAAGTTGGAGCAAGCCCCAGCGGACAGGCTTCACGATCGACGGGGATGTGCAGATTGACATCCGCGCTGTGCGCGAGGGTGGAATCGGCATTCGCCGTAATGCTGATCATGGGGGCCCCCATTCGTTTGATCAGCGGCAGAATGGTAATGAGTTCAGCGGTTTCGCCCGAGTTGGACAGGGCCAGCACGACATCGTTGCCGGTAAACATGCCGAGATCACCGTGACTGGCTTCGCCGGGGTGAACGAAAAAGGACGGAGTGCCGGTACTGGCGAGGGTGGCGGCTATCTTGTTGCCGATGTGCCCAGACTTGCCCATGCCTGTCACAATGACACGACCCTTGCAGTTGAACATCAGTTTACAGGCCTGGCTGAAATGCTCGTCAAGGTGGTTCAGCAACTCCTGTACCGCCTCCAGTTCCAGGCGGATGGTCTGCTGGCCGGATCGGAGGTAGTCGCTTTGAGTCATGGTCGGTATCACCTGATCAGTTGTGTCTGCCAAAAACGGCATTCTACCCCAGAGTGGCCGGGGCGCCTAACGCATGTCTGACAAGCCTGAGGAAGACGTTCAAGTTTAACCGTCGCAGTGGTATATTGCCCACCTTTGTGTATGGATTGCGGGCTCGTAGCAGGGGCCTGAATCTGAACGGAAGCTGGAGCCATGCTGACGCTATGAAGCCTGAAAGCGATGCCATTATTGATATCCGCGGATTGAGTTTCTCCCGTGGCGATCGGCCAATTTTTGATGGCGTGGATATCAAAATACCACGCGGCAAAGTGACGGCTATCATGGGGCCGTCCGGTACCGGCAAGACAACTTTGCTCAAGTTGATCGGTGGCCAGCTGCGCCCCGATCGTGGCGATATTCTGCTGGATGATCTTAATATTCCGACTCTGGGCCGGCGCGAGCTGTTCGAAGTGCGTGAGCGCATGGGGATGCTGTTCCAGAGCGGAGCTCTTTTTACCGACATGGATGTATTTGAAAACGTGGCTTTTCCGCTGCGAGTACATACCAACCTTCCCGAAGAAATGATCCGAGATATTGTGCTTATGAAACTGCAGGCGGTAGGGCTGCGGGGAGCGCGTGAGCTGATGCCAAGTGAGTTGTCAGGGGGCATGGCGCGTCGTGTTGCCTTGGCGCGCGCCATCTCACTGGACCCGGATATCGTAATGTATGACGAACCCTTTACCGGGCAGGATCCTATTGCAATGGGTGTGTTGGTAAACCTGATTCGCAGGCTTAATCAGGCGTTGGGGCATACCAGTATCATTGTGTCGCACGATATCAAGGAAACCCTCGGGATCGCCGACTATATATACATACTTTCGGATGCCAAGGTTATTGCCAGCGGCACCCCGAAGGAACTGGCCGATGTGGATTCCGACAAGGTGCGCCAGTTCATGCAGGGGCTGCCCGATGGACCCGTGCCGTTCCATTACAAGGCGCCGGACTATATGCAGGACCTGCTGGGAGAAACACGGTAATGATGCTGAACATGTTGCGGCGGCTGGGCCATCGGTCCCTGTCGAGACTTGCGGCGCTTGGGCGTGCGAGCCAAATTCTGTTCCAGTCCCTGGTGGCCAGGCCGCAGCCGTTGGTGATGTTGCCACTGGTGCTCAAGCAGATCTGGTTTGTCGGGGTGCTGTCACTGGTGATTATCGTCGTATCCGGCGGCTTTATCGGCATGGTGCTGGGGCTGCAGGGCTATACCATCCTGGTCGATTACGGATCAGAACAGGCGGTTGGCCAGATGGTTGCGCTGAGCCTGGTACGCGAACTGGCACCGGTAGTGGCCGCTCTGCTGTTTGCCGGTCGGGCAGGTTCGGCACTGACAGCGGAAATCGGTCTGATGAAGGCCACCGAACAGCTTGCCGGTCTTGAGATGATTGGGGTCGACCCGTTGCGCCGTATTGTCGCACCACGCCTGTGGGCCGGGTTCATCTGCATGCCATTGCTGGCCATGATCTTTGCCGTTGTGGGCATCTGGGGCGGCTCTCTGGTCGCCGTGGATTGGTTGGGCATTTATGAAGGCTCTTTCTGGGCCAACATGCAGCAGTCGGTCAGTTTTTACGATGATGTTGTCAACGGCATTATCAAGGCCGTTTGTTTTGGTCTGGTGGTGACCTGGATAGCGGTGTTCCAGGGATACGACTGTATCCCTACCTCGGAAGGAATCAGTCAGGCAACGACCCGTACGGTTGTGTACTCGTCGCTGGCGGTGCTGGGGCTCGATTTTGTACTGACAGCTTTGATGTTTGGAGAACTCTGAAATGCGCATGAGAACCGTAGAAATCGGTGTGGGAGCGTTCATGCTGGCGGGTATCGCCGCCCTGCTTGTGCTGGCGTTGAACGTCAGCGGTCTGAACCTGTCTGAACAGGGCAAGGGGTACAAGGTATATGCTCGTTTTGAAAACATAGGTGGCCTGACCCCCAGGGCCAAGGTATCGATGTCCGGTGTTCAGATCGGCAAGGTGACCGCGATCCGTATTGATACACGTATGTTGATGGCTGAAGTCGAGATGGAGATTTTCAACGAGGTTGATTACCTCACTACTGACAGTTCGGCCAGTATTCTGACGGCTGGACTTCTGGGTGAGCAATATATCGGTGTTGTGCCGGGCGCGGATGTGGAAGTGCTGGGCGACGGTGATTACATTGAAGATACACAGTCGGCTTTAGTGCTTGAAGAGCTGATCGGCAAGTTCCTGTTCAACAAGGTAGGTGAATGATGATGGTTAGAGTCTGCAGGAATGCCCTGATCGCATTGCTGGTGCTGGTGATTCAGCCGGCAGTGGCAGAGGGCAGCTGGAATGAGGCCAGTGCTGTAATCGACGGCACTACCCGAGACATGCTGGCGCTGATGGACAATGATGCCCTGACCGGGGAAGAGAACATCGAAAAAATGATGGGCGAGATCGAAACCATCATTGCGCCGGTGGTTGATTTCCCCTACATCGCGCGTCAAGTCATGGGCAAGTATTTCCGTCGTGCATCTGATGAGGAACGTGATCGCTTTGCGGATGTGTTCAAGACAACCCTGTTACGCACCTATGCCAAATCGATTTCCGGCTTTGAGTTGCGTAACTACGACATACAGGTTCCGGGCTCGGAAAGCCCCGAGCCTGATAAGCAGGTCGTGAGCGTCAACATGCAGGCCGCAAATGGTCAGACCTACACACTGGTCTACTACATGTTGCGTCAGCAGGATCGTTGGACGCTGGTGAACGTGATGGTGGATGGCATCAATCTGCGTATCACCTTCCGTAATCAGTTTGCTGACCTGTATGAGCGTAACCGGTCCATGTCAGCCACAATCGAGGCATGGGCTGACCAGATGCAGGATGTCAACCTGAAGGAGCAGCCGGGCGGGCAGGATGAAACTGACAGCAGCGAAGCTTGATACCAGCAACGACGGCGTTATTCGGATCTCCGGTGACTTGACGTTCCAGACCGTTCCGGCGCTGCGCGAGCCGTTGCTGCAGGAACTCTTTGCCCGTGAGGGGGAACGTCGACTGAATCTGGAGGCCGTTGGGCGCGTCGACAGTTCGGCGCTGTCGCTCTGGCTGGTATGCCAGCGTGAAGCGAAACGCAGAGGGGTCAATCTGATATTGGAAAGTCCGCCGCAAGATCTTTGTTCGATTGCCGAGTTGGTCGGGCTTGAGGGGGTGCGGCGCTGAGGGTCAATCGCCTTTTGTCCCCCTTTTCGTTATCATCAGCGCCAGTTTTAAGAGTACAGACCACGTTGCAGCACGGGAGTAGCGCATGCAGGCCGATGAAGTAAAACAGATTCTGGAACAGCAGCTTGACGGTTGCACCGCTTACACGACAGGGGAAGGCTGTGATTTTCAGGTGACCGTAGTCGGTGATGTATTTGCTGGCCTTACACCGGTCAAGAAGCAGCAATTGGTATACGGCTGCCTCACCGAACAGATCGCCAGCGGCGCCATTCATGCCGTAACCATCAAGACCTATACCCCGGAACAATGGGCCGCACTGAACTGAGTTTTCAGCAGGAATACCGATGGACAAACTGATTATCGAAGGCGGTGCCTGCCTCAATGGAGAGGTCCGTATTTCCGGCGCCAAAAACTCGGCACTGCCGATCCTGGCCGCGACCCTGCTGGCGGATGAGCCGGTCACTATCTGCAATTTGCCCCATCTGCATGATATTACCACCATGTTGGAGCTTTTGCGCCGCATGGGAGTGGATCTGACTGTTGACGAAAAGCTGAGCGTTGAACTCAACGCCAGTACCATTACCGACCTCTGCGCGCCCTACGAGCTGGTAAAAACCATGCGCGCCTCGATTTTGGTACTTGGGCCTTTGCTGGCACACTTTGGTCGAGCAGAAGTATCCCTGCCAGGGGGCTGTGCCATTGGCAGTCGCCCGGTTGATCTGCATATCCGCGGCCTTGAAGCCATGGGGGCCGATATCGTCGTTGAAAACGGGTACATCCGTGCCAGCAGCAACGGTCGTCTAAAGGGCGCGCGCGTGTTTTTTGATGTGGTAACCGTAACCGGGACAGAAAATATCCTGATGGCAGCGGCACTGGCAGAAGGTGAAACCATCATCGAAAATGCTGCTCGCGAGCCGGAGGTGGTCGATCTTGCCAACTGCCTCAATGCGATGGGGGCGGATGTGCGCGGTGCCGGTACCGACACCATCACCGTGCATGGTGTGGAGTCGCTCAAGGGTTGTCGTTATTCGGTGTTGCCGGATCGGATTGAAACCGGCACCTTCCTGGTGGCTGCAGCGGCGACCGGAGGCAAGGTCAAGTGCAAGAACACGCGACCGGATACACTGGATGCCGTGTTGCAGAAGCTAAGAGAAGCCGGTGCCGAAATTGAAACCGGTGAAGACTGGATCAGTCTGGACATGCATGGTCAGCGGCCTAAAGCGGTCAGCATCACAACCGCTCCCTATCCGGCATTCCCGACCGATATGCAGGCACAGTTCGCGGCACTGGATGCGGTTGCGATCGGTGTGGGCAAGATCCGCGAGACCGTATTTGAAAACCGCTTCATGCACATGCAGGAGATGATCCGCATGGGCGCTGACATCTCCATAGAGGGCAATACAGCCATTATTGAAGGTGTCAAGAAGCTGCAAGGTGCACCTGTAATGGCGACCGATCTGCGCGCATCGGCCAGCCTTGTGATTGCAGCCCTGGTGGCGGAAGGTGAAACCGAAATTGACCGCATCTATCACATTGACCGCGGTTATGAATGTATCGAAGAGAAATTGCAGCTGCTGGGCGCGCGTATTCGCCGCGTCCCGGGCTGAGTGAGCGAAGAGGCCAATGAAACAACAGCTGACTATCGCCCTGTCAAAGGGGCGCATCCTGAAAGAGACCCTGCCGCTGCTGGCAGCGGCCGATATCGTACCGGCTGAGGACATATTCAGCAGTCGCAAGCTGATTTTCGATACCAATCATTCGCATATCAAGCTGGTGGTCATTCGGGCGACCGATGTGCCCACCTATGTTGAATACGGCGGTGCCGATATGGGGGTGGCAGGCAAGGATGTGTTGATGGAGCATGGTGGTGAAGGGCTGTATGAGCCACTGGACCTCGAAATTGCCAAATGTCAGTTGATGGTGGCCGGGATGAAGAATGCGGCTGCGGTTGAGGGGCGTATGAAGGTGGCTACCAAGTTCGTCAACCTGACCCGAGAGTATTTTGCCCGTCAGGGGCAGCAGGTCGACATCATTAAGCTCTACGGCGCGATGGAACTGGCGCCGATCATGGGTCTGGCAGACCGAATCGTGGATATCGTCGATACCGGCAATACCCTGCGCGCCAACGGTCTGGAGCCGATGCAGCACATTGCGGATATCAGCTCTCGCCTGGTGGTTGGTCAGCCGTCAATGAAAATGAAGCACGCACTGATCCAGCCGATTCTGGATCAGTTGCAGCAGGCGATCGATGCACGTCGGGAGGGGGCAGCATGAGTATCTCCATTCAACGCTTGGATGCGGCGCAGTCCGATTTTGATCAGCAGTTAAGCCGTTTGCTGGCGTGGGAAAGTGTGTCAGATGACAAGGTTAACACGATCGTCAATGAAGTGATTGGCCGTGTACGTACCGAAGGCGATGCTGCACTGGTCGAGTACACCAACCGCTTTGACCGCACCAGTGCCTGTTCGATGCAGGATCTTGAACTGGGGCAGGCGCGTTTGCAGCAGGCGCTGGATGGCCTGCCGGCTGAACAGCGCGCTGCATTGGAAAAGGCGGCCGAGCGTGTGCGTGGCTACCATGAACGGCAGAAAGGTGAGTCCTGGCAGTACACGGAAGCCGATGGCACCATGCTGGGTCAGCAAATTACGCCGATGGACCGTGTTGGCATCTATGTTCCCGGTGGCAAGGCGGCTTACCCCTCTTCGGTTCTGATGAATGCACTGCCGGCCCATGTGGCAGGTGTGCGTGAAATCATTATGGTTGTACCCACCCCTGAAGGCGTGCTCAACGAGCTGGTACTGGCAGCGGCAGCGCTGGCAGGTGTCGATCGTGTGTTTACCCTTGGTGGTGCTCAAGCGGTTGCTGCACTGGCCTACGGCACTGAAACGGTGCCGCGGGTAGACAAAATCGTGGGCCCGGGCAACATTTTTGTCGCGACAGCCAAGCGTGCCGTTTTTGGTGCTGTTGGTATCGACATGATTGCCGGCCCCTCCGAAATCCTGGTGGTATGCGACGGCAAGACAGACCCGGACTGGGTTGCGATGGACCTGTTTTCGCAGGCTGAACATGACGAGGATGCCCAGTCGATTCTGATCTGCCCGGATGCAAACTACCTGGATCAGGTTGAGGCCAGTATCAACAAGCTGCTGCCAACCATGGAGCGACGTGAAATCATTGAAATTTCGCTGCAGAACCGTGCTGCGCTGATCAAGGTTGCCGATATGGATCAGGCGGCAGAGCTGAGCAATCGTATTGCGCCGGAACACCTGGAGCTGTCTGTGGAAGACCCGGTTGCACTGCTGCCTCAGATTCGTCATGCCGGGGCCATCTTCATGGGACGCTACACAGCGGAGGCATTGGGCGACTACTGTGCCGGTCCCAATCACGTACTACCGACCTCCGGTACGGCGCGGTTCTCGTCTCCTCTGGGGGTCTATGACTTCCAGAAACGCTCATCGCTGATCATGTTCTCAGCCGATGGGGCATCGGAGATGGGTAAGGTGGCGTCGGTGCTGGCCCGTGGCGAGAGCCTGACTGCTCATGCGCGCTCGGCCGAGTACAGGATCAAGAGCTGACCTGAGAACAGCATGCAGCGTGCACAATAAAGGCTCCCGAGGGAGCCTTTATCTGTTTCAGTGGCGGGTGTGTCAATTACGGCTGGGTGGGCGCTCACCGATGCTGGCTGTAACCATCATCTCATGACCATCCCTAAGGACACCCAGTGCAATTTTCTGCCCAGGCTTGAAGCGAGCGATACGATTCATGGTGGCGCGACTGGTGGTGACTGGCTCGCCTTCAACCTGCAGCAGAATATCGCCGGGCTGGAGTCCTGCCTGATGGGCGGGGCCGTTGCGGAAGATGCCCGCCACAATCAGGCCGGATCGCTCGCCAACACCGAACGACTCGGCGAGCCGAGGGGTCAGTTCCTGAATCTCTACCCCGAGCCAGCCGCGGATTACACGGCCATGGCTGATTAGATCCTGCATCACCTGTCTTGCCAGCGATGAGGGAATGGCAAAACCGATTCCCTGCGAGCCTCCGGATTTGGAAAAAATGGCGGTATTGATGCCAACCAGGTTACCGTGTGCATCCACCAGTGCCCCGCCAGAATTTCCGGGGTTGATCGCGGCATCGGTCTGGATGAAGTCCTCATAGGTACTCAAGCCCAAACGGTTACGACCGGTGGCACTGATGATCCCCATTGTGACGGTCTGGCCAACGCCGAAGGGGTTGCCTATCGCCAGTGCGACATCTCCGATGCGCAGCTCGTCATTGGCCGCCAGTGTGATGCTGGGCAGGTCTGTAAGCTCTATCTTGAGGACGGCGAGATCCGTTTCCGGATCAAGGCCGACAACGCTGGCCTGTGCCTCGCGGCCATCACGCAGTGCCACCACGATACTGTCAGCCCCGCTAATGACGTGATTGTTGGTGACGACATATCCTTGCTCGTTAAGAATAACGCCGGAGCCAAGGCTGGACTCTATCCGGTCGCGTCGTGGCAGTTGCTCGGCATTGAAAAAATTGCGGAAGAAAGGATCATTCAAAAGAGGATTGACCGGTTGGCGAACCAGTGTGCGCGTATAGATGTTCACCACGGCGGGGGCCGCTTTGTCGACCGCGTCAGCATAGGACACCACGCCTTCTCGTGCTGGCAGTGTCAGCTCAGAGGAAGCGGCCTCGCGGATCTCGACAGTGGTGACAGGCGGTGAGATCAGCTGTGGATAAAATTGCAGTATCAGCAGAGCGGCGAGAATACCGGTTACCACTGGCCAGACGAGATAGGATACTCTGCGCATCTTGCTTGATTGCACCTGTAAATCATTTCAGACTGGGCTGATTATACGGTTGTGTGCCTTGTTTTGAAAATTGATGGAGGAATCAATGTCGATGAATATCAACGAGCTGGTTAATTATTGTGACCAGCTGCTTCAGGTCGGCAGTTTCCACGATTATTGTCCCAATGGCCTGCAGGTAGAGGGGCGCTCCCGAGTGGGCCGTGTTCTCACGGGGGTAACGGCCAGTCAGGCATTGCTGGATGCCGCCGTTGAGTGGCAGGCTGATCTGGTACTGGTACACCATGGCTACTTCTGGAAAGGCGAGTCACAGGTGGTGACGGGGATCAAGCAGCGGCGGCTGAAAACCTTGCTGCAGCATGATATCAATTTGATGGCTTATCATTTGCCGCTGGATGCGCACCCGACACTGGGCAACAACGCCAGGCTCGCTGAGCTGCTGGGGTTCAAGGTGGAAGGGCCACTTGAGCCCGGGGCCGTGCCGGCGATTGGTAATATGGGACGACTTGAGCAAGGTTTGTCACTGCAGGCACTGGAGCAGCGCATCAGCCATGTATTGGGTCGCAGTCCGCAGGTTATAAGTGGCGGGAGTCATGATATTCGAACGGTCGCCTGGTGTACCGGGGCTGCAGAGCGGATGATTGAGCATGCGCTGGTACAGGGTGCGGATGCTTACATCAGCGGCGAGATTTCAGAGCCGGTGGTGCACATTGCGCGCGAAGCGGGAATTCACTACATCGGTGCGGGCCATCATGCAACCGAACGTTATGGTGTGCAGGCCCTTGGGGAACATCTGGCTGAGCAGTTCGGGCTGGAACACCGGTTTGTCGATATCGACAACCCGGTGTAAGCCCTGAAGTACCCTAATAAAGCGGACGGAAGGGTCAGTTTTTTGGCTTGTGCTCTGAAGGGCGTTTGTGGGAATCATCCTCCGGTGCATCATCACCGTAAGCAGTTGGATCGTGGGCGGCAGGCGCTTTCGTGTGCTCTTCCGCTTCTGCCTGCTCCTTACGGCTCAAGCCGTAACTTTCAGACAGGGTGCCTGCTTCGTCGGACTTCTTAGGAGCGTAATCACGCGGCGGTTCCGGGAGCTCTTCCTGTTCGCTGTTATCAAGCGCATCTGTCACGGTTGGAATGTCCTGGCCCAGTTTGGGCGGTGCCTCATGCTGCAGTGCCATTGAGGCCGGCAGCCCTGGGCAAAGCGACTCTGCGCTGCTGGCGAGGTGCTGGTGCACCTTGCGGTACTGTTCGCTCAGACCATTAACCAGCTCGGCCGTTTCCTCGAAATGGTGACCAACCTTGGTCCTGTACTGCTCAAGCTCGCTGCGGGCGCTGTCCAATTCATCCACAAGCTCCTGCTCGCGACTGGAAGAGCCACCGGCACGACCCAGCAGATAACCGATGAGGGCGCCGATCGCCAGGGCAATCAGTGTGATAATCCATATGTTGCTTTGTTCCACGCCTCAGTCCTCATTCACAAAATCTGTTAACGCCTTCATATTAAAGTAAAGCGATCCCGAAACCCATGCATCGACCATTATTCTTGTCGCAAGAGTCGTGTCCATAGGCGGTTGGTCGAGTAGCCCTCAACTATACTGTGCAAGTGCGCCTTGGCTTGATGTCAGTCACAGCGAGCATCTGTTGTGCAGCTTAGAAGAGACTCTTCTGTACCCGCTGGATCAAGGCGTGATCGGGTAACTCTGATACAATGCCGTCCAATTGCGACAGTATATTGCGGTGAGGACAGCCTAGATTGAAATACCAGGAAACACTTAACGCTATCTATGCCCGCCTGGATCGTCTGGGTGACCTGCCGGTATTCAGTGCTACGGTGAATCGTATTCGTCAGGTCAGCAGCTCCCGACAAAGTGATGCCATGGCGCTGGCCATGGCAGTGATGAAAGATGCCAACCTGTCAGCCAAACTGCTCAAGATAGCCAATACCCGCACCTACAATCGAGGTCAGGGCAAGATCAGTGCAGTTTCCAGAGCGGTTGTACTGATTGGCTTTGAGCGGATCCACAATCTCTGCATGACCCTCAAGCTGATCGAAAGCTTTCGGGATGAGCAACCGGATACAGGCATCGAGCAGTTGCTGATCAGTGCCTTTCTCAATGCGTCCATCGCCCGGGAAATGGCAGCTGCGGCCGGGGCTGTTGATATCGAGGAAACCTATATCTGTGGTTTGCTCTACGGACTGGGGGAGATTATCGTCGCCTTCACCTTACCGGATACCTATCGCGACATGCTGCGCCAGCGTGCTCTCAAGCGGGAGGGTTGGCCACGTATCCAACTGCAGGCGCTGGGCGGACACTTCAGTGACATAGGCCAGGATTTAGCGCAGAGCTGGGGCTTTCCAAAAACCGTAGTACAGGCGATGGACCCGCTGTCAGCCGATCAACTGCACGGCAAGGACAAGCTGAATCATCGTTTGGCTGCCGGCTGTCATGATCTGCTGGAATTGATCTATCGACGAGATACCTCCGGTGACCTGGATTATACCGAGTTGATGCTGGATCTGGCATCAGCTACCCGGCAACCGGTGGACAGTCTGGATCAGCATGTCAGCGAAGCGTTTCGTCAGGTGTGTGATTTGGCCGATGAGTACGGTCTCAGGAACAGCACCATCAGTCCTCGTGTCGAGGCGTCTGAAGATGCGCCACTGGACGAAGCCACCCGCAAGTTGGCCTATTATGTCCACTCCCGCGAGGCCCGCCGACGCGACCCTGACGTTGTGCCGGCCACGCTTGACTCGGCTCAGTTGGATGAAAAAGCTCACTGGATGGAACAACAGCTGATCTACCTGCAGCGGCTGAACGAACTCATCAGTGAGCAGGCAGGTGCCACCAGTCTGCTGGAAGTGGCTGTCGAGGCGATTGTAAAAAGCTGTGCTTTGGAGCGTTCGGCGTTCTGTATGCTCGGTTCTGAAGGTAAGGAACTCAGGGCAAAACTGGTATCGGGACTCGATGGACGGCCGCTGCGTCAATTTTTTCAGCTAAGGCGCGATGATGAGTGGGCTACGCTGTTCTTTCGTCTGATGGATAAGCGCATGACCTTGCTGGTGCCTGATACCGATGAGCCGGGTTGGCGTGACCGCCTGCCAGCCGAGTTCATGCAACAGGTGGACCCGCGCGGTTTCATCATGGCGCCTCTGACCGTTAATGACAGGGTGATCGGCTTAATCTATGCCGACAAAATCACACCGGGGAGCATTGTCGAGGATCAGGAATTTCGTGTATTCAACCAGTTTTTGGTGCAGGCCCGCCTTGGGTTGGAGGTCCTGCGTCATCGGCGTTAATACCTGCGCCTACTTTGGCCGGCGTGGCTGCCACAGTATTTCAGTACCACCATTGAGGCGGCTCAGTGTACGGGCACACACGAACAGCAGGTCTGAGAGGCGGTTGAGGTAAGCTGCACTCTGCGGGTTGACACTGTCGGCACCGGCCAGTTCAACAACCCGGCGTTCGGCGCGTCGACACACGCAGCGACAGAGGTGAGCCTGAGCGGCCGCGCGGTTGCCGCCGGGCAGAATAAACTCCTCCAGTGGCGGCAGTTCGGTGTTGAGGCTATCCAGTTGCTGCTCAAGCCATAGAACCACTTCCTGTGTGATTACAGTGTAATCCGGGTCAGCTACGGCCAGCTCGCCGCCGATATCAAACAGGTCATTCTGAATGCGCTGCAACAGCGTTGACAGGCTGTCCGGCATGTCAATTTCAGCCAGCAGCAGCCCCAGCAGGCTGTTGAGTTCATCCATATCACCAAGTGCCTCGATGCGCGGGTGATATTTGGGGATGCGTTGGCCGTTGGCCAAAGCGGTAGTACCGCTGTCGCCGCTGCGAGTATAGATTCGAGTGAGACGATTACTCATGTGGGTTCCTTAGTTCTGCTCCGTTGATGGGCTTCGCTGCTGCAGGCTGATGTGTGCCGGTTGTACGATCAGAGGGTCGGGCTCGATCTGAATGTCCGGATTCGGATCCGGGTAAGGCAAATGGCTGAGAATATGGCGCATTGCGTTCAGGCGTGCCCGTTTCTTGTCATCAGAGCGGATGATGGTCCAGGGGGCGTCGGCTGTGTCGGTATGAAAGAACATCGACTCCTTGGCTTCGGTATAGGCATCCCACTTGTCCAGTGATGCCAGATCAACCGGAGACAGTTTCCAGTGCTTGAGCGGGTCGGTACGGCGTGACTGGAAACGATTGAACTGTTCCTCGCGGCTGACTTCAAACCACAGCTTGAACAGTCGAATACCACTGCGCACGAACATGCGTTCCAGCTCCGGGGCTTCGCGCATGAATTCCAGATATTCCGATGGGGTGCAGAAATCCATTACACGCTCGACGCCTGCACGGTTGTACCATGACCGGTCGAGCAAGATGATCTCACCTGCAGCGGGAAGGTGTTTTATATAGCGCTGGAAATACCATTCCGACTTCTCACGCTCGGTTGGCTTCTCAAGTGCAATGACATGGGCACCACGCGGGTTGAGGTGCTCCATGAAGCGTTTGATGGTGCCGCCCTTGCCTGCGGCATCGCGCCCTTCGAAGATGATCAGAATCTTCTGCCCCGTTTCTCGTACCCAGCGCTGTACCTTGAGCAGCTCAATTTGCAGCTCGCGCTTTTCCGCTTCGTAGATGTCACGCTTGAGCTTTTTTTTGTAGGGGTAGTCCTGTGTGTGTGGTTCAGTCATCCCGATGTTCTCTTTCCATGGTCAATGTTCTGATCTGATGTAGCAGAGCCGTATTAAGTGGGGTGGCAATGCCATATTCAGATGCTCGATGGCAGAGGTAACCGGTAATCTGCTCGATTTCCGTCTGTCGCTTATGGCGTATATCCTGCAGCATAGAAGACAGGTTGTCGCCTGTCGCGTGTGCCACGGCTTCTGCCTGTTGATGCAGTGGTTCAGTAAACAGTGTGATACCGGCGGCTGCGGCCACCTGCTCGACTTCGGTGCAAACCTGTCGCAGCAGTTGCAGGCGATGCTGATTATGCAGCAGTTCGCCGTTGCGGCAGTTTTCCAGGGCGCTCAGCGGATTAATGGCACAATTGATGGCCAGCTTGCGCCACAGTACCGGCAGAATTTCGTTGCAGCCTTTCAGTGTCAGAGTCAACCGGTCCCAGCCATCGGGTAGAACAGGTGAAGCCGGGGTCAGAGGGCCGATCAGGGTTTCGCCGCGGCTGATGCAGTGCAATCTGTTGGGTGGCTCGCGCCAGGCGCCGGCGGTGGTGGTGGCCGCCCAAAGGCGGCAGTCGGGTAGCAGATCAAGCACGGCCTGTTGCTGTCCCATACCGTTCTGCAATAGCACAATTTGACAGTCGGGTTGCAGTCGATGCTGTATGGCGCGCAGCGCAGTCAGGGTATCATAGGCCTTGGTTGTGACCAGCAGGTGCCGGATCGGGTTGGGGTTGTTGATGGTTTCCGCTTTGGGTGAGCAGCGCTGTACCTGACCTGACTCGTGCAGCTCTATGCTGTTGCCATGCTGCCAGCTTTTCAGGGCAGCCTTATCGCGCAGTATAATGGTCGTTGGTACAGAGCCGTGTTCGAAGAGGCAGGCCCAGAGGCGTCCAATCGCGCCAGCGCCAAGAATGTACCAGTGCATGGGTACTCCGCAGGTCCAAAAAGCATGATCTTATCCCCGTTTCAGGCGGGGATGAAACCGATATTAACAGGAGAGTTGAAATGCCTTCATTCGATGTAGTGTCTGAGCTGGATATGCATGAAGTAACCAATGCTGTCGATCAGGCCAACCGTGAGCTACAGAGCCGGTATGACTTTAAGGGTGTCAAGGCGGCATATGAACTCAGCGGAGAGGTGGTGACACTGGAAGCGGAAGTGGACTTTCAACTGCAGCAGATGCTGGAAATGCTCAAGGCCAAGCTGACCGGACGCAAGATCGATATCAAGTGTATGGAGGTCAAGGATCCGGATCTGGGCGGTGTGAAGGCGAAGCAGGAGGTGGTCCTGCGTCAGGGGCTCGACCAGCCGCTGTGCAAGAAGATTAGCAAGGTGATCAAGGATGCCAAACTGAAAGTGCAGACCCAGATTCAGGGTGACAAGGTGCGCGTGACCGGCAAAAAGCGTGATGACCTGCAGGAGGCGATCGCGCTGCTGCGTGAGTCTGATGTCGAGTTGCCGCTGCAGTTCAACAACTTCCGTGACTGATTGGGCAAAGCCGAGTGTGTACTCGGCTTACTGAGTCTAGTCTTGGCAACAGAGCAGAAACAGTTCGCGTGCCAGCGCCTGCTGTTCCTGCTCTCCACAGTGGCTGAAGTCCTCTGCTACCAGTCCCCCTTTAGTGAACAGCCGGTGCAGCTGTGAGCCTTTCCACTCCATCAAAGTTGCGCCGCTGAGTTTATCGCTGATGCTGAGGCTGGGTTGGGGGTGCTCCAGCCAAGCGTTAATTTGAAATGTCATGTCAGACTCCTGCTGTCATTCGGTTCAGCAGTTACTCTATCTGTCGTAGAATTTATTGTAAATGATAATTGATATCATTTATTGTCAGCATCAACGGCTATTGCATCAAACCGATGTCGCAGAGTCCAGAGCATCAGCAGTGATGGCAGCACCATCAGTGCCGTGACGATAAAGAACCGCTCCCAGCTCCCCAGCCAGTCAACGCTGTAGCCACTGAGGCCGGCCAGCGTGGTGCGGCTGAGGTTGCCCAACGAGGCCAGCAGTGCATACTGGGTTGCACTGAAGGCGCGACCGGTCAGCAGCGTAAGGAATGAGACAAACGCCACGGTCGAAAAGGCGGTGGTGAAGTTATCCACAATCAGCGTCATCACCAGCAGCCACTCGACCGGGCCGGCGGCAGCGATTACCGCAAACATCAGGTTGCTTGACGCCATCGCCACACCGCCGAGCAACAGGCCACGCACAACACCAAAACGGGTGTTAAAGGCACTGCCTAGCAGGGTAAAGCTGACGGTTACAAACCAGCCGAACATCTTGGTATATTCGCCGATCTGCTCGTTACTGAAGCCGACTTCCTTGTAGAACACAATCGACATGCGACCGAGAAAGGCCTCGCCTACCTTGAACAGGAAGATGAACAGCATCAGCATCAATGCGACCTTGATGCCGTTCTTGCGGAAAAATTCGGCGAACGGTTCCACCACGGTTACCATCAGCCAGGCAACGACTTTCGAGCTGTGCAGCTCTTGCTGGTAGCGTCGATCGGCCTGCTCCTGCAGCAGGTCACGTGAGGTGACCGGCTCTCGTACGATCAGGGTAAACAGCATCAGCAGCAGAATGACGCCGGCCATCAGCAGGTAAACCCCGTTCCAGCCAATGCGATCGGCCTGCACAAAGGCCAGATAGCCCGGCCAGGAGTAGCCGGTCCACCAGCCAATAATGGCCATGGCGGCAGCCGGGGGCAGCTTGTCCTTTTCATGACGCGCAAACTGATCAATTCGAAAGGCATCGATGGCTACGTCCTGCGTGGCTGAGCTGGCGGCAATACCCAGTGCCAAAGCCCCTGCCAAAACCAGATTGGAGGCCGGGTCTACGGTGGAAATCAGCAAAACGAACAGCAACATCAGTATCTGGGTAGTGAAAATCCAGCTGCGCCTTTGTCCCAGACGGCCGACCAGTGGCAGCTTTACTCGGTCCACTATTGGTGCCCAGAGAAAATTGATCGCATACACGGTGGCTACGGTGCCCAGCAGGCCAATGTCTGCACGGCTGGTGCCAGCGTCAGCAAGCCAGCCACTGAGGCTGCTGCCAATCAGCACAAAGGGAAAACCGCTGGAGCATCCCATCAGAAAGATCCACAGCAGGCGGATATCACGGTATCGGGAGAAGGTTTCTTTCCATGAGTGCGGCATATAGATGCGGGTCCGGCTAATTCAGAAAGGCCCGAGTATAGCGGAAAGTGGTTGGTGCAACAGCGAAAGGCAGGTGCTGCAGGCCGGCGCGAACGCCGGCGCTGCATCAGGGGAACTAGATGCGCAGTGCACCGTCAATTTCCAGACAGCGACCATTCACATAGTCGTTCTCAAGAATGAAAGTGACGGTTTTGGCGATCTCTTCCGGTTTGCCCAGACGCTTGGCCGGGATACCGGACGCGATCTTTTCCAGTGCTTCCGGCTTCATGCTCATCACCATCTCGGTGCCGATGTAGCCCGGTGCGATGGAGGCTGCACGGATACCGTAGCGCGCCAGCTCCTTGGCCCAGGTGACCGCCATGGCCTCGACACCAGCCTTGGTGGCCGTGTAGTTGGTCTGGCCCATGTTGCCGGAGCGTGAAACGGAAGAGATGTTGATGATGCAGCCTTCACAGCCCAGCTCAATCATCTTGGCGGCGGCTTCTCGCGCACAGAGGAAGGTGCCGGTCAGATTGACGGCGATAACCTGATTCCACTGTTCCATCGACATTTTGCCGACCACCTGACCATCCTTGGCCTTGATGAACAGGCCGTCACGGGTGATGCCGGCATTGTTGACCAGACCGTTGATGCCGCTGAAGTCGCGGACGATATCAGTAAACAGTTTCTCGACGTCAGCCTCTTCAGCGACGTTGGCCGTGTAGGTGCGCGCCTCGACACCCTTTTCCATGCACAGGCCTGCAGTCTGTTCCAGGTCGTCCTGGTTCAGATCCACCAGTGCCAGCTTGGCGCCCTTGTCAGCGAGTTCCAGTGCCATGGCACGGCCCAAGCCTCGACCGCCGCCGGTTACAACGATTACTTTATCTTTGAGTTCCATCAGGAATCCCCTTTCATAAATGGGTACTTTCTTATTGTGCGCCGCAACATATTGCAGTGCAACAATTTAGTTTGCATCGTCCAAAAAGTCTATATCTGTCGCAATAAAGTCATTAAATGTATTAATAATGAAGGGTTTAGGTGTTACACGCTGATTGCGGTATAAGACTTAACTTTTTGTAAAATAAGGGTTTTCTCTTATATGGGCGGAGTGGTCGCAGCAGCATGACTTTGGGTCGGAACTGAGCGATCATGTGACTGTCCGATTGATATACTCAGCTTGCGTTGCAGGAGTCACATGCGCTTTCTCTTTCTGTTGTTCATCATCATTCCAATCATTGAAATCACCGTCCTGATTCAGGTGGGACAGGCAATAGGCGCTTGGTACACCGTCGGACTGGTACTATTGTCCGCCTTTATCGGTGTCAACATGCTGCGCCACCAGGGCCTGTCGACGCTGGCGCGCGCCCAGCAACGTATGGATCAGGGGGAGGTACCGGGGCAGGAGATGGCTGAAGGCATATTGCTTGCAGTGGGTGGTGCACTACTGGTGACACCGGGCTTTGTGACGGATGTGATCGGTTTCAGTTGCCTGATCCCGGCCGCACGACGTGCCTTGATCAAACCCCTGATCGGGCGCTTTACCGTTGTGGCAGCCACTCACCGGCATCAAGCCGAAGAAGTGCACGTGTACACGGCAGATCCTGATGACTACAGAACGGTAGAAGAGCGTGACCCGATTGAAGGTGAAATCACCCATCGAGATCGATAAAAAATCCTGTTTGGTCCCTTGAAAACACCCCCTGCCCCCCCCATTTCCTGCTGCAGGATGGAGAGCTCTGCAGCAGGAAAAAAAGTTGCTGCCCAGGCATTGAAAAGCCGGCAGGCTTCCCCCATTAACGTTGCAACCTGAATTCGGATCGCACACCGCGTCCGCATTAACAACAACATCGCATTGGATCCTAGATACCAGGAGAACAACCAGATGAAAATTCGTCCACTTCACGACCGTGTTGTAGTTCGCCGCAGCGAAGAAGAAACCACTACCGCTGGCGGTATTGTGCTGCCAGGTACTGCAGCCGAGAAGCCCAACCGTGGCGAAGTCGTGGCAGTAGGTCCGGGCCGGACTCTCAACAATGGTGAGATTCAGGCGCCTTCCGTAAAAGTGGGTGACAAGATCCTCTTCGGTCAGTACGCCGGTTCCAACACCGTTAAGGTCGATGGCGACGAACTGCTGATCATGCAGGAAGGTGAAATTTACGGCGTCCTGGAAGACTGAAAGCTCAGCTTCGCGTCGCTCAAATCGTCAACTTATTAACTCGATACTGAATACAGGACAAGTGAACAATGGCTGCTAAAGACGTACGTTTTGGTGATGATGCCCGTCAGCGCATGCTCAAGGGTGTTAACATTCTGGCTGACGCCGTGAAGGCGACTCTGGGCCCGAAAGGCCGCAACGTGGTACTGGACAAGTCCTTTGGTGCCCCGACCGTGACTAAGGATGGCGTATCCGTCGCCAAAGAGATCGAACTGAAAGACAAGTTCGAGAACATGGGTGCGCAGATGGTCAAGGAAGTCGCTTCCAAGGCCAACGATGTGGCCGGTGACGGTACTACCACTGCAACCGTTCTGGCTCAGGCGATCGTCAACGAAGGCCTGAAGTCCGTTGCTGCCGGTATGAACCCGATGGATCTCAAGCGCGGTATCGACAAGGCTGCAAAAGCGGTTGTTGAGCAACTGGCAGCGATGTCAGTACCTTGCGAAGACTCCAAGGCGATCGCGCAGGTAGGTACCATCTCTGCAAACTCCGATCCGGAAATCGGTCGCATTATCGCTGAAGCGATGGAGCGTGTCGGCAAGGACGGTGTCATCACCGTTGAAGAAGGATCCGGCTTCGATAACGAACTGGATGTGGTTGAAGGTATGCAGTTCGATCGTGGCTACCTGTCTCCCTACTTCATCAACAACCAAGAGAACATGTCAGCTGAGCTGGAAGACCCGTTCATCCTGCTGGTAGACAAGAAAATCTCCAATATTCGTGAACTGCTGCCAACACTGGAGCAGGTTGCAAAATCTTCCCGTCCGCTGCTGATCGTAGCTGAAGATGTTGAAGGTGAAGCACTGGCGACGCTAGTGGTCAACACCATGCGCGGTATCGTCAAGGTGTGTGCCGTCAAGGCGCCTGGATTTGGCGACCGTCGCAAGGCGATGCTGCAGGATATCGCGGTGATCAGCGGTGGTCAGGTGATCTCTGAAGAGATCGGTCTGAGCCTGGAAACCGTGACTCTGGAACAGCTGGGTACTGCCAAGCGCATCAACATCACCAAGGAAAACACGGTGATTGTCGATGGCTCCGGTACCAAGGCTGATATTGAGACACGTGTACAGCAGATCCGTACCCAGATCGAAGAAACCACCTCTGACTACGATCGTGAAAAGCTGCAGGAACGCGTTGCCAAGTTGGCAGGCGGTGTGGCCGTAATCAAGGTGGGTGCTGCCACCGAAGTGGAAATGAAAGAGAAGAAAGCCCGCGTTGACGATGCTCTGCATGCGACACGTGCCGCGGTTGAAGAAGGCGTGGTGCCGGGCGGTGGTGTTGCCCTGATCCGTGCGCTTAGCAAGGTGGAAGGCCTGGAAGGCGACAACCATGACCAGACCATCGGTATTCAGCTGGCACTGCGTGCCATGGAAGCGCCGCTGCGTCAGATCGTTGGCAACGCCGGTGGCGAAGGCTCTGTAGTCGTCGACAAAGTGCGTGCAGGTGAAGGCGCCTTTGGCTTCAACGCGGGTACTGAAGAGTACGGCGATATGATGGAAATGGGTATCATCGACCCGGCCAAGGTAACCCGTTCTGCGCTGCAGGCGGCTGCCTCCATCGCCGGTCTGATGATCACCACCGAAGCCATGGTTGCTGATCACCCGGAAGAGAACGCCGGTGGCATGCCTGACATGGGCGGCATGGGCGGAATGGGTGGCATGGGCGGCATGATGTAATTCAGCCTCCCTCACGCCTTTAATGGCCCTGAAAGCCCCGCATACGCGGGGCTTTTTCGTTCCCGGCAAACCTGCTAGGGTTGAGCGCTTAACGCCGACAGAGAAATTGAAACATCATGAGTGAACGCAAGGAGCCAGGCTTGGACACGGCCGGGTTGGAATCGATCGCGGCCGAGCCGGTGTCCCGCTCTTCTTCCAGTGTCGCCCCTGAGCGTGCAGCGGCTGCGCCCGCTCCTGCCGGAGCGGGGCGGGGCGGCAGCCTTCTGATAACGTTGATCCTGCTGCTGTTGGTGGCCGGGGTTGGTTACCTGGGTTTCACACTTACGGAACAGCAGGGGCGTTTGCAGCAGTTGGAGCAGGATTTGACTCAGGCACAGCAGCGGGTAGAGGTGCTGGAGGAGATGCTGGAGGTTACGTCTGACAGCGCAGCTCAATCCGGTCAGACGCTGCAGCAGCGGCTGGAAGACCTGAGTGGGCGTGTGAACGAGCGGGTGACCCATGTTGACTCTGAAATTGCCAAGCTGTGGACCATTGCCTATCAGCGTAACAAGCCTCAGCTGGATGCGCATGCCGAACAGTTGAAAACACTTGAGGGCTCTCTGGCCGAGTTGGGCAGCAGTCTGAAATCGGTCCGCCAGCAGGCGGCTCAGGCAGGCAAGGCGCTTGAAGAGGCCAGCGCTGCAAAGGCTGCTGCCAGCAGCACACAGCAACGGCTGGATACTCGGCTTAAAGGACTGGAGCAGCAGCTGGCTACGTTGGAACAAGGCCTGAAATCGGAAAGTGAAGGTCGGCTCAAGGTACAGCAGGAGCTGACTCAGCAATTGACCGGCCTGCAGGACGGGCAGGGCGGCAGCGCCGAGTTGGCGCAGCGGATTCGTCAGAACGAACAGGCGATCAGCGCAATTGATGGTACCCGACGCCAGATCAATCAGGATCTGTTGCGTATTCGGCAGCAGTTGAACAATCTGCAACTCAAAGTGGAGCAGCAGTAGCATGATCAAAGTATATGGCAGTGTGTTTTCCCGTGCCGGCATGGTGATGCTGGCACTCGAAGAGCTGGGGCTGGAGTACGAAGCGGTGGATATACTGCCGCGCAGCGAACAGACGCAGTCCAGCGAATACCGTGCACTGAATCCCACCGGAAAAATTCCCACGCTGGTTGATGGTGATCTGGTGCTGTTCGAGACGCAGGCGATTCTGTTCTATCTGGCGCGCAAGTACGGCAACGGTTGTCTTTGGGGTATTACTCCGGAAGAGGAAGCGGATATCCTGCGTTGGTCACTTTTTGTCAGTAACCAGATGGAAGTGCCGGCACTGGATATATTGATCCAGTTCAAGTTCAACAAGGACAATCCCGATCAGTCTGTGATTGAACGCGCCAGTGGAGAGCTGAATCGGTTTTTGCCGACGCTGGAGCAGCAGTTGCAGGGACGTGAATGGATTAGTGGTGATCATCTTACCATTGCGGATATTCACGGTGCGATGGTGCTGAGCTGGCCCAAGCTGGGCGGATTTGACTACAGTGCCTATCCCGAGGTGCATCGCTGGATCAAGTCGATACTGTCGCATCCAGCGCAAAAGACACTGATGGCCAAAGCCGCCAAATAACAGGAAGGTGAAGGCTGCTTGCGCTGTCGTTGGCAGTGCGCAGTCATACGACATGAATCTGAGAACATTTTTTGCACTGCCGGTACCTGAGCGGATTGCGCGGCCGCTGTCCGACTGCGCCGATACGCTCTGTGCCTATGATCGCGGTCTGGATGCCCACTGGGTCGATTCGGCCAACTATCATCTGACACTCTGCTTTACAGGCGAAGTGACACTTGAACAGGTTACTGAGCTGGAGCAGCTGTGCCGTGAGCGGCTCAAGCAGCAGGGCAGTTTTATGGTGCAGCTGGATCGGTTGGCCTATTACAAGGCCAATCCGCGTCTGGCGGTACTGGCGGCGCTGACGAGCGAAAGCGAGCCATTGATGGCGCTGCACCGGCAGATGGTCGAGATCGCCAAGGAAGCTGGAATTCGGTATGATGAACGCGATTTCAAACCTCATATTACGCTGGCACGTTTGCCGGCCTGTAACCGGTTCGAGGTACCCGACTGCTGGCCGCAGCCGGGGCTGACCACACCGGCCGATTCAGTGGTGCTGTTTCAAAGTCGCCCGGGTGAGCGTGGCTCGATCTACACACCGCTGTTTGAGGTTCACCTGTCTGCCTGCTCTCAGGCCCTATAACTACTCAGATTACACAGACTCTATGCGAACACCTGAACTGCTGTCCCCCGCCGGGACACTGAAAAACATGAAATATGCATTTGCCTACGGGGCCGATGCGGTTTATGCGGGCCAGCCCCGCTATAGCCTGCGGGTGCGTAATAACGATTTTACGCACGATAATCTGGCCGAAGGGATTCGCATTGCGCATGAAATGGGCAAGAAGTTCTTCGTTGCCAGTAACATCATGCCGCACAACTCCAAACTCAAGACCTACATGAAGGATCTGGACCCGGTGATCGCGATGGGGCCGGATGCCCTGATCATGTCCGATCCCGGGCTGATCATGATGGTGAAGGACAAGTACCCTGATCTGCCGATCCATCTGTCAGTGCAGTCCAATACAATGAACTGGGCTTCGGTGAAGTTCTGGCACCGGGCCGGTATCGAGCGCATCATTCTGTCGCGTGAGCTGTCACTGGACGAGGTTGCCGAGATCCGTCAGCAGTGTCCCGAGATGGAGCTGGAAGTGTTCGTGCACGGCTCGCTCTGCATCGCCTACTCCGGTCGTTGCCTGCTGTCCGGCTACATCAATCACCGTGACCCCAACCAGGGTACCTGTACCAACACCTGTCGCTGGAAGTACGACGCACACGAAGCGAAGGAGGACGAATCCGGTGATGTGGTGCCGGTACAGTCCTTTGATCCCAACGCACAGGCTGACGAAGCACAGCCGGCACTGGGTGAGGGCAAGCCGACCGATCGCATCTTTCTGCTGCAGGAAGAGACCCGACCCGGCGAGTACATGCCGGCGTTCGAGGATGAGCACGGTACCTACATCATGAACTCCAAGGACCTGCGTGCCATCCAGCATGTACACAAACTGGCCGAGATGGGCGTGGACTCGCTTAAGATCGAAGGTCGGACCAAGTCGCATTACTATGTGGCGCGTACGGCCCAGGCCTATCGCAAGGCGATCGATGATGCCGTAGCGGGCAAGCCGTTCGACATGAGCCTGATGGATACACTGGAAAATCTGGCCAACCGTGGTTACACCGAAGGTTTCTATCGTCGTCATGTGCATGATGAGTATCAGAACTATGAAACCGGCAACTCTGTTGGCGTGCATCAGCAGTTTGTGGGCGAGATCATCGGCCATGATGCCCAAACCGGCTTCATCGAAGTGGATGTGAAGAACCACTTTAAGAAGGGCGATACCCTGGAGCTGATGACCCCCGCCGGCAACAAGCGTTTTGTGTTGCAGGAAATGCTGGACAAGAAAGGGCAGGCAGCTGACGTGGCGCCGGGCTCCGGCCATCGCATGCGTATTCCGGTCGATTTCGATACCGATATGACCTACGCGCTGCTGATGCGTGACCTGCCCAACGCGCCGGCGCGTGGTTGATATACGCTGATCTGATAGCAATCCAGTGGGGAGCCAATGCTCCCCATTTTTTTGAATAACCCTTGTTGGGCAGCTGGCCTGAATGAAAACTCCTGACAAATATACCTTCATCGGTGCGGTGCGCCCGTTTACCTTCCCGGTCGCGCTTGTCACCTGCTCGATCGGCCTGCTGCTGGCCTGGCAGCAGGGGCAATTCAACTCGCTGCAGGCAGTGCTGGTACTGGTCGGTGGCGTGCTGCTGCAGGCTGGCGTGAACCTGATCAATGACTACAGTGATCTGCCGCTGTTGCGACGGAAGCCGGGTAGTGAGTGGCAGATACAGGCAGTGCAGCGGCATTTTCGATTGGGCATGGCCTGCTTCCTGCTGGCCAGTGCCATCGCGCTCTATTTTGTCAGCCTCAGAGGTCTAAGCTTCCTGTTGCTCTGTGTGCTGGGGCTGGCAGGTGCTTTGGGCTATACCCTGAAGCCGGTCAACTACAAGAGTCGAGGGCTTGGTGTGGTGCTGGTGTTCTGGTTGATGGGTGTGCTGATGATCAGCGGCAGTGCCGTTGCGTTAGGTGCATCCGTGACGGCTGGACTGGTGCTGCAATCGCTGCCGGTGAGTTTGCTGGTCTCTCTGCTGTTGTTGAGTAATGAGCTGAGAGATTACGAAACCGATCAGCGCGACGGTCACAATACATTGACAGTCAGAGCTGGCTATCATTTCTCGGTGCGGCTTTATTGCGTGCTGCTGGCGCTGGCCTATCTGCTGCTGGCATTGCTGTTGTCGCTGGGGCTGCTGCCCGGTGCCTTCTGGCTGCTGCCGAGTCTGCTCCTGACGCTGAAGCCGGTCTGCCTACTGAATGCACCCGCCGAACGGCGGACCCCGCTGACCCCTGCCACGGCACGACTGTTGCTGGGCTTTGGCCTGCTGTTTTGTGTCGCGCTGATCGACCCGCTGTCGCCGCTGTTCTAATACCAATACCCGAGAAGTTAAGGGGCCAATTTGGTGTATAATGTGGCCCCAGATTCTGCCGGTCTTTGGACTGGCCCGACCTCAGTGAACCCAAACCAGCCAGATTGGAGAGTCGTCAATGAGCGTTATTCGCCAGGATGATTTCATCAGCAGCATCGCCGATGCGCTGCAGTTCATTTCCTACTACCACCCGATCGATTTCGTGCAGGGTGTGCACGAAGCCTATCTGAAAGAGGAAAACCCGGCGGCAAAAGACGCCATGGCGCAGATCCTGATCAACTCACGCATGTGTGCCGAAGGCCACCGTCCGCTGTGTCAGGATACCGGCATCGTGACCGTGTTCCTGAAAGTGGGCATGAACGTACAGTGGGACGCCAAAATGTCCGTGACCGACATGGTCAACGAAGGTGTCCGTCGCGCCTACACCCACCCGGACAACGTGTTGCGTGCCTCCATCCTGGCTGATCCGGCCGGCAAGCGTCAGAACACCAAGGACAACACCCCGGCGGTGATCCACTACGAAATCGTTGAAGGCGACGAAGTGGAAGTGCACGTGGCGGCCAAGGGCGGCGGTTCCGAAAACAAGTCCAAGATGGCGATGCTCAACCCATCCGATAGCATCGTGGACTGGATCGTCAAGACCGTACCGACCATGGGTGCCGGCTGGTGTCCGCCGGGCATGCTGGGCATCGGTATCGGCGGAACCGCCGAGAAAGCGGCCGTGATGGCGAAAGAATCCCTGATGGATCCGATCGACATTCACGAGTTGCGCGAGCGCGGCCCGCAGAACCGGGTTGAAGAGCTGCGTCTGGAGATCATGGATGCGGTCAACGCGCTGGGCATCGGCGCTCAGGGTCTGGGCGGTCTGACCACCATTCTGGACGTCAAGATCATGGATTACCCGACTCACGCCGCTTCACTGCCGGTGTGCATGATCCCGAACTGCGCTGCCACCCGTCACACCCACTTCACCCTGAACGGCAACGGTCCGGCTGTACTGACGCCGCCGAGCCTGGATGACTGGCCGGAAGTGACCTTCGAAGTTGGCGCCAACACCCGTCGCGTCAATCTGGACGAGATCACGCCGGAAGCGGTGAAAGAGTGGAAAGTCGGCGAGACTATCCTGCTCAACGGCAAGATGCTGACCGGTCGTGACGCCGCCCACAAGAAAATGGTGGAGATGCTGAACAACGGTGAAGAGCTGCCGGTAGACCTGAAAGGTCGTTTCATCTACTACGTGGGTCCGGTCGATCCGGTGCGTGATGAAGTGGTCGGTCCGGCTGGCCCGACTACCTCTACCCGTATGGACAAGTTCACCCGTCAGATCCTGGAAAGCACCGGCCTCTTGGGCATGATCGGCAAGTCCGAGCGCGGCCCTGTTGCCATCGAAGCGATCAAGGACAGCGAAGCGGTCTACCTGATGGCTGTCGGCGGCGCGGCATACCTGGTATCCAAGGCTATTACCGATGCCAAGGTGCTGGCGTTCCCGGAAATGGGCATGGAAGCGATCTACGAGTTCGAAGTGAAGGATATGCCGGTCACTGTGGCCGTGGATACTTCAGGCGAATCCGTACACACCACCGGCCCGGCCAAGTGGAAGGACATCATCGCCCACAAGGTGGTGTGACCCTGTGGTGTCGTGATAATACGCTGCAACAGAAAACCCGCTTCGGCGGGTTTTTTTGTTGTTGGGTCTGATGATTCGATACCAAGGTACCTGAGCTTCAATACCAATTCAGGGTTGCATTTCACAACAATAGATTAAATAATGCGAATCGTTTTCATTAAAATTACATGTTGGGTTAATCATGCAGTCCATACACAGTAAGGCCGCTTTGCTTGCACTAGGCTGCTCAGTGTCGCTGCTGGTCCAGGCAGGACCACTCGACCAGGCGCAGCAGACGCTGCAACAGAGCCATCGTGAAGGCGCACAGGTACAGCGTAACATCGATCAGTTGGATCGCCAGACTCGGGAAAACTACGAAGAGTACAGTGCGATCCTGCGTCAGGCCGATCTGGTGGAAGCCTACAACCGGCAGCTGTCACGCATGATTGACGATCAGTCCCGTGAACTTGCCGATATTGAAGTGCAGCTGGTGTCACTGGCTGAAACTGAGCAGGCTACGCTGCCTCTTCTGGTTCGCATGCAGACCATGCTGGAGCAGTTCGTCGCGGCTGACCTGCCGTTCCTGCTTGAGGAGCGGCAGCAGCGGACGGAGAGGCTGGCACGCCTGATGGATAGGGCCGATGTCAGTTTGGCGGAGAAGTATCGTCAGATTCTTGAAGCCTATCAGATCGAAGCCGAGTATGGCCGTACGCTGGAAGCCTGGACCGGGTCGCTGAACCGTAATGGATCGGAGCGAGAGGTAACCTTCCTGCGACTGGGACGTGTGGGGCTGTACTACCAGACGTTGAATGGTGAAGAGAGTGGTCGCTGGAGCAAAGCCGGAGATGGCTGGGAAGTCATGGATGCATCGCACAACTGGTCGATTCGCAAGGCGATCAGCGTTGCGCGTCAGCAGTCTGTACCTGAGTTGCTGGAACTGCCGCTTGAGCTGACAGGAGGTTCACTGTGAAACAGGTCATGAAGATCGCGCTCGTGGCATGTGCCATCATATTAAGTGTGCCGGCTCAGGCCGATGAATTGCAGCAATTGCTGCAGCAGATTCGTTCAGATGTCTCTCGGGATCGCAGCCAGGATGCCGAGCGCCTGCAGACATTTCAGGGTGATCACAATCGCCAGTTGGCCCTGCTGAATGATGCAAGGAACCGACTGGCGGCAGCCGAAGCCGAGCAGGAAAGATTGAAGGCCGAATTTCAGGCCAATGAGGATGCGTTAACCGAGCAGGGCGAAGCCCTGCGCATGCGCAGTGGACAGCTGGGTGAGGTGTTTGGTGTGGTCAAGCAGCAGGCACAGGAACTGCAAGGGCAGCTGTCTGACTCCTTGATCACGGCAGAATATCCCCAGCGTGATGAACTATTGGCCTTCGCCGAGCTCAAGCGTATTCCTTCACTGGCCGAGCTGGAGGGACTCTGGTTCCTGCTGCAGCAGGAAATGACCGCTACGGGAGAGGTTGCCCCCTTTACCGCTTCGGTGGTGCAGCCTGATGGAAGTCGCTCCGAAACAAATGTGTTGAGGATTGGTCCGTTCACGGCCCTGACATCTGAAGGCCACTATCTGAACTATGAAAACGGTGTGTTGCAGCAGTTGCCGGTGCAGCCAGACAGTGGCGTGATCACGCAGGCCCGTGATTTTATGGCTGGGCAGGGCAATGTGGTGGTAGTCGACCCCAGTCGCGGCAATCTGTTGGCGTTGCTGGCACAAACCCCCGATCTGAAGGCACGCATCGCACAGGGGGGGCTGGTGGGTTACATCATTCTGTCGCTGGGCGGCATTGGTCTGCTGGTCGCGCTTTGGAAACTGATGACGACGATCACAGTCGAGTTGAGTGTACGCAGACAGCTGCGCCAGCCGCAGCAGGCGCATAGCAATAATCCACTGGGCCGAGTGATGCAGGCGGGAGAAGCGGGCCGTACGACTGATGAAACCGAATTGAGAGTTGATGAGGCGCTTCTCAAGGAAGCCCCCATTCTTGAGCGTGGCCTGACTCTGCTGAAACTGGTTGCGGCCGTGGCCCCGCTGCTGGGGCTGCTGGGTACCGTGACTGGCATGATCGGCACCTTCCAGAGCATCACGCTGTTTGGAACCGGCGACCCCAAACTGATGGCTGGCGGCATTTCCCAGGCGCTGATGACCACAGTGCTGGGGCTGTGTGTGGCGATACCGCTGCTGTTCTGTCACAGCCTGCTGGCTGCACGCAGCCGTCGCTTGCTGCAGCTGCTGCAGCAGAAGGGGTTGGCCTTGCTGGCCACGCAGCGTGCAAATCTCAGTGATGCGGACGAGGCGCGCCATGCTGCCTGATCTGTCTCAGTATCAGGCAGCACTGGAGGGCTTTTTCAAGGCGGGTGGCCCTGTGCTTTGGGCGCTGCTGCTGGTCAGCCTGCTGCTGTGGACGCTTTTACTGGAGCGGCTCTGGTTTCGCTGGATCGATTTCCCGCGCCGCATCCGTGCCTACCGTAAGCAACAGCCCGGCGCACTGCGAGGCCTTGAACGAGCGGACCTGCTGCTGGATCTTCAGGGGGCATTGCCGTTGATCCGAACCTTGATAGCGCTGTGTCCGCTGATCGGACTCCTCGGCACCGTGACCGGCATGATCCACCTGTTTGACACCCTGGCCTTGAACGGTACCGGTAACCCGCGCCTCATGGCCGCTGGTGTGGCCCGTGCAACCCTGCCAACGCTGGCAGGCATGGTAATGGCCGTTAGTGGACTGCTGCTGTGGAACCGTCTTGCCCGCTGGAGCCAGCTGCAACGTACCCGTCTTGATATCACAGGAGCCAGAGGATGAGGCAACGACTCAATCTGGAAATGCTGGAAAATGATGCCGAAATCGACATGACGCCGATGCTGGATATCGTGTTCATCATGCTGATTTTCTTTATTGTATCGACCAGTTTTGTACGCGAAGCCGGGGTCGAGATTGAACGTCCGGTGTCGGATACGTCTGAAGTGCAGGAAAGTCAGGGCGTGATGCTGGCAATTACGGCGCAGGATGAAGTCTGGCTGGATCGTCAGCCGGTGGATATCCGCATGATTCGACCCACACTGGAGCGGCTCAAGGTGGAGCAGCCCGATCTGGGTGTGATGATTCAGGCGGACAAGGACGCTAAAACCGGTTTGCTGGTACAGGTCATGGATCAGGTGAAACTGTCCGGTATTGAGCAGGTTGCAGTCGCCACCCGCGAGGGTAAGGGTTGATGCGAGCGCTGTTGTTCCTGCCCGGGGCTGTGCTGGTCAGCCTGTTGCTGTTTATGTTGATGGCGCATCTTGCCGGTATCGGTCGCAGTGAACCACCGGTAATGACGGATCATACAAACATCAACTTTCACCGGCTAAAGCTGGATTCAGAGGTACAACTGCGCCAGCGCGAATCGCCGCCGCCACCTGAGCCCGTGATACAGCAGCCGGATACACCACAACCGCCCGCCATGCAGCAGACGGCGGCGGTCAATATGCCAACGGTTGCGCTGGATATGCCAACGCCCAATCTGGATATGAACATCCGCATCAATGCCGCTGCAAATCTGTCTGCCGCCCAGGCAGTCGCGGCTCCGGCACCTTCGCCGGGTATCAGCATGAACCTCAATGCCACACCGGTTACACGAATGAACCCGCAATACCCTAGGCGTGCCTTGACGCGTCGCATAGAAGGGTTCGTTGTCGCCGAATTTACGGTGGATCGCTCCGGGCATGTCGTCGCTGACTCGTTTGAAATAGTCGAGTCATCACCGCCGGGCATGTTTGACAGTGCCGTTGAGCGCGCGCTATTGCGTTGGCGCTTCAATCCACTAACTGAAGGGGGACAGGCCGTGCCGTTCCGAACCCGTCAGCGTCTGGAATTCAAGTTGGAGTAATCGCATGAAGCGCACGATCATTCTATTGCCGTTACTGTTATTGCTGAGTTTGACCGGTGCTGTCCGGGCCGAAACGGTGAATATATCTCCTTTTGTGCTGCAGCAGCTGAATGCAGCGCAGCAGGCGATGGCACAAGAGCAGTTCGCCAAGGCAGCCGAGGTGCTGGATAAGCTTGCGCAGCAGGATCTGAGCCCACCAGGCAAAGCTTATATGCACCAGTTTCGCGGCAACCTGGCACTTCAGCAGAAACGTGAGGCCGAAGCGCTGAAGCAGTTTCAGGCCGCCTGGGAACTGAAGGCACTAACCGAACAGGATCAGCGCCGGTTGCTGCACACGGTGGCTCAATTGCAGTTAACACTGGATCAATGGAAGAAGGGTACCGCGTCTCTGGAGCACTGGATGCAACTGGTGCGTGCGGCCGGGATGGCAGACAGTGAAATTCGTGCCGATGACTATCTATTGCTTGCACAGGGTTATTCGCAACAGGAGCAATGGCAAAAAGTCGTTGATCCCATCAAGACCGCAATCAGAATTAAAGGCCGTGCCCCCGAAGACTGGTATCGTCTGCAGCTGGCGGCACACTTCCAGCTTAAGCAGTGGCAAGGCGCGACAGCCGTATTGGAACTGCTGACTGAGCGTTATCCACAGAAGCCTCAGTACTGGGAGCAGCTGGCCAGTGTATATCAGATTCGTGAGCGTCACTCTGATGCGCTGGCAACGCTACGTGCTGCCTGGATCGGCGGACATCTGCAGAAAGAGCGGCAGTACATCTGGCTGGTACAGCTGATGATGCAGCAGGGCGTACCGCAGCGTGCCGCCGAAGTGCTGCAGCAGTCCCTGCAGGCGGGCCAGGTGCGTGATACGCTCAAGCATCAGCGTCTGCTGGCACAGGCACAGCTGGACGCGAAACTCTATGAGCAGGGGCGCAACACGCTGCAGCGCATCGCTCAGCGCAAGCCGGATTATGACACCTGGCGTCAGTTGGCCTATCTGGAGCTGCAACTCAAGCGCTGGAGTGATATGAAACGCAGCATTGATCAGGCGGTTGCGCTTAAGCCGGATGCCGCTGATCTGTTGCTGCTGCGAGGTATCGCCGATATCAACCGCGCCGAATATGAGCAGGCGCGCTCCAGCTTTGAGCGTGCCAGTGCTCACAGCGGTACCCGTGATCAGGCCAAAAGCTGGCTGAACTATCTGGAGCAGGTGCAGGGCCGCAGTTAAGCGGCAGAAAATGCGCCGCATTTGTGGCAGGATATCTCGCTGATCCAAGCGGAATCCTGTCATGAACAACACTTCTAAACCTTCTACCGGGCGCATGCCCGCACAGCAATGGTCCACCCGTCTTGCCTTCGTGCTGGCCGCTGCCGGTGCGGCGGTCGGGCTGGGCAATATCTGGAAGTTTCCCTACATCGCCGGTGAAAATGGCGGCGGTGCCTTTGTGCTGGTTTATCTGGCCTGTATTGCCCTGTTAGGCCTGCCGCTGCTGATGGCCGAAGTACTGATCGGTCGGCGTGGTCAGCAAAACCCGGTCAACTCCATGGCGGCTCTGGCACAGGAGGCGGGTGCCAGTCCGCTGTGGAAAAACGTTGGCCGCCTCGGCGTACTGACCGGCTTTCTGCTGCTCAGCTTCTATGTGGTGGTAGCTGGCTGGGCCCTGGCCTATATCCCTTTGACCGCCAGTGGTGTATTTGCCCAGTTGCAGCCAGCCGAGATCGGGCAGCGGTTTGATGCTCATCTGCACAACCCGTGGGTATTGATCGGCTGGGGTACACTGGTATTGGTACTGACGCTGGGCATCGTCGGACGCGGCGTGCGCAGCGGTTTGGAAAAGGCCGCCAATCTGTTGATGCCGCTGCTGTTCCTGTTTCTGTTGATTCTGGTGGGTTATGCGGCCAGCAGTGGTCATTTTGCGAAAGCGGCCGCGTTCATGTTCAACCCTGATTTCAGCAAACTGACCGCTTCCGGCATTCTGCTGGCGCTGGGCCATGCCTTTTTTACCCTGAGCATAGGCGGCGGTGCCATGATGGTATATGGCTCCTATCTGCCCAAATCGGTCTCCATCGTGCGTACCTCGATCCTTATCGCCATACTGGATACAGCGGCCGCGCTGCTGGCGGGCATGGCGATTTTTCCGATCGTATTCGCACACGGGCTTGAGCCTGGGGGTGGGCCGGGGTTGATCTTTGTCACGCTGCCGATCGCTTTCGGTCAGATGCCCTTTGGTACCCTGTTCGGCACGCTGTTCTTCATTATGCTGTCGGTGGCGGCACTGACCTCGGCATTCTCGCTGATTGAGCCGGCCATCGCATGGCTGACGGAGAAGCGTGGAATGTCGCGGCTCAAAGCCTGCCTGCTTGGCGGCGGAGGTATCTGGCTGCTGAGTCTTGGGACGGTCTTTTCCTTCAATATCGGTGCCGAATGGACCCTGGCGGGCAAGACCTTTTTCGCGACGCTTGATTATCTGACCTCCGGCTGGATGCTGCCATTGGGTGCCCTGTGCATGGCACTATTTACGGCCTGGGTGATGAAGCCGGAGCATACCGCTGAAGAGTTGGGGGGACGCCGGGGGCTGTGGCAACTTTGGCTGCCGTTGATGCGTTACCTGGTCCCGGTGGTGATCGTGGTGATCTTTCTGCAGGCGGTGGGGGTGATTGCGTTGTAGCCCTGTAAACAAAAATGGCGCCCATAAGGGCGCCTAATGAATGAGGGGTGTTCCGCTTCCGATCAGAAGCGGTAGTTGGCGGAGAGCCAGAAGTTGCGTGATTTCGCTTTCACGTTGTAGTCGTCGATGTAGTTGGGGTCCCAGGTTGCGCCACCATCTTCCGTTGTGAAAATGGTCTGGTAGCTAGTGAAATCTTCATCCAACAGGTTGTTGATGCGTGCGTTAACCGTGAAGTTTTTCGTCACGTTGTAGCTCGCACCCAAGTGGAAGATGGTGTAGTCCTTATAGAATTCCGGGTAATCGACGTCAGATGACCAGCCGCGTGGCGTACTGGTGAAGCGCTCTGAGCGCATTTCAGCGGTGAGGTAGGTGCTGAATTGCGGCGTTGCCTGCCAGTTCAGTGTTGCGTTGGCCATGTGTTTGGCTGTGCCACTCAGAGGCTGACCTTCGTTGGCACCGCTGGTGATGCGCGCATCGGTGTAGGTATAGTTGGCGCGCAGGTACAGTGTGGGTGTCAGCTGATATTTACCCGCCAACTCAATGCCGTCAATTTTGGCACTGTCGATGTTGATCAGCTGACTGAAGGTGTAGCCATCGCCCAGCACCTGATTCCATTCCGGTGCCAGGTTGGCACAGTTGCCACTGTCAGCAGCTGGGTCATCGCAGTGGTAGATGCCATCACCACTCTCGATCTTGTCCTTGAACTTGTTCGAGAATATGGTGGCGTTAAAGTTGTGGCCTTCCGGATGTGAGTAGTAGATCGCCAACTCGCTGTTGACGCTCGTTTCAGGCTGCAGGTCCGGCGTACCATGGAAGGGGCGTGTACCCTGACCACCAAAACCGGTGATGCCGTTATACAGATCGCTTGCCTTGGGGGCTTTATAGCCTGTGCTGACGCCGCCTTTCAGTGTCCACTCGGGTGTCAGGTTCCAGTTGGCATAGACGCGAGGGCTGATATGTCCGCCAAAAATATTGTGGTGGTCATAACGGACACCGCCGGTCAGAGTGAAGGCATCAGTCATCCCCCAGTTGTCTTCGGCAAAAAGTGACCACTGCTTGTGTTCCTGTACGCTGCCATTGGCAAAACCGCTGCCATTCATGCCGAACGTGCCATCTTCCATTTCGGCATCAATATACTGACCGCCATATACCAGCCAGTGATCCCCGATTTGTGAGTCCAGTTTGACATCGAGAGTGGTCTGGCGGGTTTCCAATGCTCGTTTGGGGCGAGGCAGCAATGCCGCTTCTATCTCGGCATCCGTCGCACCGTCGGCCACCATCTGGTCATATTGCAGTCTTTCTGTTGCTGTCAGTGGCAGAGTACGACCATCATTGCTGGTGGCAACGTGGTGCAAGGTGATATCCGAGTGGCCAAAGGCCCAGTCACCCTCATGGCGTACGGAAAATTGATCACGGCTGAACTGCTGCTCCAGGGCGTAACCTGCACGCGGCAAACGGTTAACGCTGTCGGTTGTGCCCAAAGGGTTTGCCCCATCGGATGGTTTGTTGTCGTAGGTTTGCTCGGATGTCTCGTAATCAAAGCTCAGATTCTGATTATCCGCGGGCTTGAAATCCAGCCGGATACCAAGATTATGATTTTCATTCTCGGTGGTTTTACCGCCAGCGCCATAGCCCAGCTCGCGCGGTACCGGGTTGCCGTTCGGGTCAACAATCTCAGCAAAATCCGGCTCTGAAGCATCACGCTCATACAGGCTGCCGCGAATGCCGATATTGAGAGTGTCCTGAATCAATGGGCCACTGACGGCGAAATCGGTTGTGGTGTCATTGCCGAAGTCGTCGTTGGTCTGATGGGTGCGGCTGTGTGAAACCGAACCGTGCCACTCGTTGCTGTTGCGCTTGGTGATGATGTTGATGACACCACCCAGTGCGTCGGCACCATACAAAGTTGAGGCCGGGCCGCGGATGATTTCGATGCGCTCGATCATCTCCTTGGGCGGGATGTGGTTGAACTGGTTGCCGCCAAAGTTGTTCGGATAGATGTCACCCACGTTGTTCTGACGCTTGCCGTCGATCAGGATCAGAGTGTAGTCGGCGCCCATACCACGAATGCTGATGCCACCCTGGCCGGTTTTGTCAGTAGTTTCACCTACATCGATGCCCTCTACTTCACGCACTGCATCCAGCAGAGTGATGTAGGGCTTTTTGTCCAGCTCTTCACGGGTGATTACGGTGATGGATGCAGGCGCATCGGTGAGTTTCTGCTCGATGCCGGCGGCACTGATCACCATGGTATCCAGCTTGACGGCTTCTTCCGCATGGATGGATGCAGAGATGGCGGCACTCAAGGCGATTGCAGCAGTGCGGTAATGTGACTTCCTCACGTCTCTATCCTTTTCTCATTTCTAATTGGTTTTATGTACAGCGAACCTGATACGGGTGTTCAAGTGGGAGGGAATCTAGCAACCAAAAATAAAAACGTCAATAAAAAGAATCATTATCATTTAGATTATATATGCCTTGTGCTCGCTGTTTCCCCCATGACGCAGTGGCAGGATACAAAACTTTACACTGATAATCATTATCATTCGTTGATGGTGATTGAGAATTGTTATAGTCTTTTGCGCTCTGCCGGTGATGGAGTCGTGGTAATGAATGGGGCAACACAAAGCGTGATGAGTGTTGATCAGACTGAAATGGAGCGTGTCTCTGATAACGTGCAAGGGAATGCTCAGGCCCGCAGCCGCTGGCTGCGCCGTTTGCTGACCTGGCACTGGATCAGCTCCGCGCTGGCGCTGTTTGGCATGCTGCTGTTCGCGATTACCGGCATCACGCTCAACCATGCCGGGCAGATTCCGGCCACACCGGTTGTTGAGACCGTTGAAGCACAATTGCCGCAAGAACTGGTTGAGTTGCTGTCAGCTCGGACTGAAGCCTCTCCGGCAGATCTGCCCGACGACCTGCGCCGCTGGCTGGCAGACGAGGGTATAGGTCTGGGTAACGCCCAGCCTGAATGGTCTGACTTTGAACTCTACGTATCGCTGCCACGTCCCGGCGGTGATGCCTGGCTCAGCGTTGATTTTGAATCCGGCGAGCTGCTGTATGAGTCCACCGATCGCGGCTGGATCTCCTATCTCAATGATCTGCACAAAGGCCGCAACACTGGCACCGCCTGGAGCTGGTTCATCGACTTCTTTGCCGTGCTGTGCATTGTGTTCTGCCTGACGGGGCTTGGAGTTCTCTATTTACATGCGCAGGAGCGGATCAGTGTCTGGCCGATTACGGGGCTGGGCGTCATGGTGCCTCTGCTGCTTGCCATATTGCTGGTGCATTGACCGTGCGCCTTGATCGAGGAGCGTTTATGCAATGGAAAACAACGGCAGCGGCTGCGCTGCTGGCTGTGGGCAGTTCAACCGCCATGGCCGCTGAATTGAAACTGGATGTGGAGATACCGGCGCTGCAGGTAGCGGAATACCACCGGCCCTATGTGGCGGTCTGGATCGAAACCGACAAGGGGCGGCATCAGGCCGATCTTGCGGTCTGGTATGACCTGGAGCTGAAAGACAACGAGGGCACCAAGTGGCTGAAGGACCTGCGCCAGTGGTGGCGCCGCAGCGGCCGTCAGCTGGAGTTTCCGGTGGATGGCTTGTCGGGCGCAACCCGTCCGGTGGGTGTGCACTCGCTGACCTTTACCGATGAACACGCTGGTCTGGCGAATCTTGAACCGGGTGAATACCAGTTGATGGTGGAAGCGGCCCGCGAAGTGGGTGGTCGTGAGTTGGTCAAGCTGCCGTTCAGCTGGCCGGTGACAGCCGCCAGCGAGGAGACTCAGAGCGGCGAGCATGAGTTGGGTCGTGTGACGTTGTCACTGCAGCCCTAACGTCAGCGTTGTACCACTGACCCGAACTCAAACAAGGCTCGAATTCAAACAAGGAGAAAACAATGAATCTGAAAAAACTGGCTGCCTGTTCACTGCTGGCCCTGGGCATGGGCGCTTCCATCGAGGCTCAGGCACACCGTGCCTGGATGCTGCCCTCGGCAACCGTCCTGTCCGGTGAAAACGCCTGGATCACCGTAGATGGTGCCATCTCCAACAACCTGTTCTACTTCGAGCACCACCCGCTGCAGCTGGACAACCTGGAAATTCTGTCACCGAGCGGCAAATTGGTCGAAGCGCAGAATCCGGCCAGGGGCAAATACCGTTCGGTGTTTGATGTGCAGCTGGAAGAAGAGGGTACCTACACCCTGCAAAGCCGCAACCAGGGCGTGTTTGGTCGTTACACGCTTGATGGCGAAATGAAACGCTGGCGTGGCAGCGTGGACGAGATCGGTCAGATTCCGTCGGCGGCCGAAGATCTGCGCCTGAGTGAAATCGATAGCCGCATGCAGGTGTTTGTCACCAAGGGTGCTCCGACCGATGCCAATTTCAAAACCACCGGTCAGGGCATCGAACTGGTGCCGGTAACCCATCCGAACGATCTGTTTACCGGTGAACCGGTGCAGTTCCGCTTTTTGCTCGATGGTGAGTCGGCAGCCGATCTCGAAGTCACCCTGATCCGCCACGGCATTCGTTACCGTGATCAGGTGGAAGAGATCAGCGTAAAAACCGATGCCAAGGGTCAGATCACTCTGGAGTTCAGCGAGCCGGGCATGTACTGGCTGGAAGTGGAAACCGAGCAGGACAGCAAGCTGCTTGAAGGCGCCAAGCGTCGCCTGAGCTACAGCGCGACTCTGGAGGTGCTGCCGCTTTGAGGCATGCAGGTAAACTGATTCTTGCACTGCTGGCGCTGGCAACGGCGCTGGTTTGGCGGATGGAGAATGTTGGCGCGGATCGGCAGTGGCTGGCAACGCTGGCACTGTCGGCCTATGCCCTGCTGCTGTGGCGGGCGAAGGTGCGCAGGCAACGGCAGCAACCGGCGGCCAGTAGTGAAGCGGACTACCTGATCGCTTACGCCACTGAAACCGGCACTGCCCGACAGCTGGCGCAGCAGATGCGCAAGCGACTGAGCAAACAGGGCAGCACCGCAGCCCTGACTGAGCTGAACCGGTTGGCGGATCAGCCCTTGCCTGCAAAGGCGCTGCTGCTGGTGGCCAGCACCTGCGGACAGGGTGATGCTCCGCGCACAGGGGATCGCTGGCCGGCCAACGATGACCTCAAGCGCTATGTGGGCCTGCCCTTCGCCGTACTGGCGCTGGGCGATCGCAGTTATCCACAGTTCTGCGCCTTCGGCCTGTCGGTTGCCGGACAGCTGCAGCAGGCGGGCGCGAAACCGCTGTTCCCGCCTGTGCAGGTCAGTCAGGCCGACCCGGCCATGGTCAACTACTGGTATCAGTGCCTCGCTAAAGCGCACTAAAACCAGAAGCGAACCCCTAGCAGCCAGCGGGTTTCATCCGTATTGTGACCACTGGCGCGGGCGAGATCGGCCGAGTCACCCAGTTTTCGCTCCCAACTGACGCCCACATAGGGCGCCAGATCCGGGCGCACCTCCCATGCCAGACGCAACTCCAGATCCAGCTCGGACAGCCCGCTGCCCTGATGTTCGCTCGCATCACTGAAGTTGTGTGCCCTCAGGCCCACTTCAGGACTCAGCACCCACTGGCGGGTCAGGCGTATTTCACGTTCCAGACTCAGCTCGGCGGTCAGGTCACTGCCCGGCCCTGCCAGCAGGTGCAGGTCTGTCTCGATATACCAGGGGGCTGTGCCGCTGATACCCAGCAGGGCACGGTCTTCACGGTTATCGGCCAGAGGCTCGTGCTGCCAACCCAGCTCCAGATCCCAATAGGGTGCAACAGCACGGCGGTAGAACAGGCGCAGTTCATGGGCGTCCGTGCGACCCTTAATGCGTGAACCTTCGCTGCTCAGTACCAGCTTGTGCAGATCGGTACCCAGCCATCCTTCCACATTCCAGTTGAGCCGGGTATCGCCATCATCGTAGGCGGCTTCGAGCTGTTTGACATTGAGCATGCCCAATACCGGATCATCATCCATATGCGCCTGTGCCATGGCCGGGACGATCAGGGCCAGCAGTGGCCAGTGTGTGTACTGTTTCATTGTCATTTCCTCAGCTGACCACGACTTTTCTGAACATGCCCATCATGTGATAGTGCAGATGGCAGTGAAATGCCCATTCGCCACGGGCATCGGCGGTGACCAGAAAGCTCAGGCGCGAGCCGGGTTGAACCACCAAGGTGTGCTTGCGTGGCAGATGGGTGGCATCACCGGTTTCGAGATCACTCCACATGCCGTGCAGGTGCATCGGGTGCGGCATCATGGTGTCGTTGACGAAGGTAAAGCGAACCCGCTCGCCATAGGCAAGCCGGATCGGCTCGGCGTCGGCATAGCGGATACCATCGATTGACCACATGTAGCGGCTCATGTTGCCGGTAAGGTGCAGCTCGATTTCACGGCCGGGTTCGCGGGTATCCGGAGTCGGGTACAGACTGCGCAGCATGGCGTAGGTGAGCACCTTGCGCCCGTTATCGCGCAGACCCGCACCGGGATCATCCAGTCGGTACTGAGGCGATTCGGCGCGCATGTCGACGTGAGGCCCGTATTCGCTGTCCCTGTGGGTGACCATGCCGGCCGACAGCGGGTGCCCCTGATAAGGCGCTGTCATGCTGTGCCCCGAGTGGCTTTGATGTGCAGGCATGCCATGTCCACTGTGGGTGTTATGCATCGGCATATCGTGACTGCCCGAGTGGGAGGGGGCGGCCATGTGGTGCCCGGCGTGCGGGTCAGGCATTGGCATGGCGTGACCGGCATGAGCGTTCGTTGAGCCTGCTGATGGCATGGCGTGGCTGTCATGCCCGTGATGGCCCTCTTGGCTCATCGCCATGCCCATATCCATATGGGTCAGCTCGGGGGTGGGGTCCATGGCCGGCGGTGTTGCCCGCAGTGCCGGATCAGGCGTCAGGTGTCCATGGGCGAAGCCCGAGCGATCAATGGCCTGGGCGAACAGGCTATAAGCCTTGTGCTCAAGAGGCTCCACGATGATATCGAGGGTCTCGGCCACGCCGATGCGGAACTCGTCCACACTGACCGGTTCCACATACTGGCCATCACAGGCCACGACCGTCATTTTCAGGCCGGGAATGCGCAGATCGAAAAAGGTCATGGCGGCAGCGTTGATCACCCGCAGGCGGACTTTCTCGCCGGACGTGAATAGGCCGGTCCAGCCGGAGGCCGGTGTCTGGCCGTTCATCAGGAAGGTATAGGTGTAGCCGGTGACATCGGAAATGTCTCGGTCGCTCATGCGCATCTTTTCCCACATCTGTCGGCGCGACAGGGTGGCACTCAGACCATCGCGCTGGACTTCGGGGATGAAGTCGTCGATCAGTGAACGTTCGCGACGATTGTAGTAATGGCTCATCTTTTTCAGATTGGCGAAGATCCTCTCGGGCGGGGTATCACTCCAGTCCGACAGCATCACGACATAATCGCGATCGTAGCTGAACGGCTCCGGCTCTTTCGGTTCAATGATCAGTGCGCCGTACAGGCCGGTTTGTTCCTGAAAGCCGGAGTGGCTGTGGTACCAGTAAGTGCCGCTCTGATTGACATCGAACTCGTAGGTAAAGGTCTCGCCTGGAGCGATGCCATCAAAGCTCAGTCCGGGCACGCCGTCCATCTCCGTGGGCAGAATGATGCCGTGCCAGTGGATGGATGAGTCGGTGTCGAGGCTGTTGTGAACGTGCAGGCGCACCCGATCACCTTCGCGCCAGCGCAGTATCGGGGCAGGCAGTGAATGGTTGACGGTGGTAGCGAGGCGCTCCTTGCCGGTAAAATTGACCAGCTGATGACCGATGTTCAGCTCGAAATCGCTGCCGCTCAGTTCCGGAACCCTGGTTGTAACGGGTGTAGAAGACGCCAGCAGGGGGCGTGCATTGAGGCCCAGTCCGGTCACCAGACCGCCCAGGGCCAGGCCCTGTACAAAGCGCCGCCGTGAAGGCGCACGCAGAGTGTTGTCCTTGCTCATGAAGGTACTCCTGAATAACAAACATATCGAAGTCGCCCATTAGTGGCGACGGTGTCAGAGGCTATTCAGGCTTTTGGAGGGCGTTGCAGTCCGGGCAGGAAAATGGGCTGGTATAGATCGGGTGACCGCGCAGCCCGTGTGGTGGCTGCAGGTAACGCCAGGGTCAGGCTGGTTGCCAGGGGTGCGCAATGACTGGCACAGCTGCTTATACACTGCTGCCAGCAAGAGGAGCCTTCGCCGGTGTCGTCGGTTGAATGATGGTGTGCATGATCAGTCATACCACCAACAGCCTGTTCAGGGTGCAGCGGCACTGCCGATACCATGACGGGCGCCAGCAACAGCAGCACAAGGGCTACAATGCTCAGCAGGCCGGTCAGGCGATTGGCAGGGTGGTCAAACATGACAGTCTCACTCAGAGTTTGGCATAGTATAAACCGCTGACCGGATATCAGAGCAAGAGTTCCGGACAACCTTCATTTGACCCAATGCATCCAAAGAGGCAATTTGGCCAGTCACAGTCAATCCAAACTGACCCGTTACCTGCTTCGCCCCCTGTGGCGAGTGCTTTGGCGTGCCCTGCTGATCTGGTTGATTGTGACGGTGGGTGTGACAGTGGCGCTGCGTTATGTGGACCCGCCGTTCTGGTCCTGGATGATCTGGCGTGGCATCACCACACCTGAGGGCTACCCCGATCGCTACAGCCACCAATGGATGGAGCTGGGTGCAATACCGCTGCACATGCAACTGGCGGTGGTGGCGGCTGAGGATCAGCGTTTTCCGCTGCATGCCGGGGTGGACTTCAAGGAGCTGGAGCAGGCGATACGGGATGCGGTGGCAGGCAAGTCCCTGCGCGGGGCCAGTACCCTGACCCAGCAAACCGCCAAGAACCTGTTCCTCTGGCCGGGGCGCGACTGGACCCGCAAGGGGCTTGAGTTGCCGCTGGCGCTGTTGCTGGAGCAGGTCTGGGGCAAGCGCCGCACGTTGGAGGTATATCTCAATATCGTCGAGTTCGCCCCCGGTGTGTATGGTGTCGGCGCGGCGAGCGAGTACTGGTTTGGCAAGCCGGTACAGCGCCTGAGCCGGGATGAGGCTGCACGGCTGGCGGCGATACTGCCCAACCCCTGGATCTACTCGGCGCAGCCACCTTCAAATCATGTGCGTCGGCGGGCTGACTGGGTGCTGCGTCAAATGCAGCAGCTGGGACCAGACTGGATCGATAATATCAAGTGATGGTTATAAGCTGTTCAGTTCTTATGCTTGTTATGACAGAATTGCGCGTCTCCACGCACGCAACTGCTGGTTCCATGAACCGCCGGCAGTGATCCCGTGTACTTCCTCTTTCCGCTTTCGTGTCGGTGTACCAGACTGAACGGAAGAACGTTGCGGCTGATCGCTGTAACCCAGAACGGATGATGACCGATGATTCGACAATCGCCTTTGGCTCTGTTGCCGCTGGGCCTGTTTCTTGCACTGTTTATTGGCAGCGGTCTCTACTACCAGTCTGCCGGTGTTGATTTTGCCTTTTACCAAATATCGGCGCCAGTCGCCATTCTGCCTGCTATTGTCCTGGCGCTGATCCTGCAAAAGGGACGGCTGAATGAGCGTATCGAGACGTTTATCAGCGGTGTGGGAGAGCACACGATCATTACGATGGCACTGATCTTTCTGCTCGCGGGTGCCTTTGCCAGTGTGGCCAAGGCGGTTGGTGGGGTGGATGCCACAGTTAACTTCGGTCTGAGTATCATTCCGCCCCAGTTTGTACTGCCCGGGCTGTTCGTCATTACCGCCTTTATCGCTACCTCCATGGGAACCTCGATGGGAACCATCGCGGCGGTGGCGCCCATTGCAGTCGGTGTTGCGGAAGCGACTGATCTGTCATTGCTGCTGGCGGTCGGCACCGTGGTCGGTGGGGCCATGTTTGGCGATAACCTGTCGATCATCTCCGATACCACCATCGCCGCGACCCGTACTCAAGGCTGTGAAATGAAGGACAAGTTTCGACTCAACTTCAAGATTGCCCTGCCGGCCGCGTTGCTGACACTCATCTGGCTCTACATTCAGGGCAGTAGTGCCAGTGTGGAAGCGCCGGGTGAATATGAGCTGCTTAGGGTATTGCCCTATCTGGCGGTGCTGGTGCTGGCGCTGTCGGGCCTGAATGTGATGGTCGTACTCTTTGTCGGCATCCTGTTGGCCGGTGGTGTGGGTCTGTTTGCGACCGAGGGCTACTCAGTCGCGCAGTGGTCCAAGGATATCTATGCCGGTTATACCGGTATGCAGGAGATTCTGATCCTGTCGCTGTTGATTGGCGGACTGGGGGCGCTGATGAAGTCTCAGGGTGGGCTGGTCTGGCTGTCCGGCATGATTGACCGGCTGTCGCGCCAGAGTCGTGATCCCAGTAAACATCGCCGTTCAGGTGAAGTCAGTATCAGTGCCGCCGTGGCTCTGACCAACATCTGCACGGCCAACAACACGGTGGCCATTATCATCTCCGGAGGGCTGGCCCGGGATATTGCCGAGCGCTACGGCGTTGACCCGCGTCGCAGCGCCAGTCTGATGGATATATTCTCATGTGTCGTTCAGGGCATGCTGCCCTACGGTGCTCAGGTACTGCTGGCGGGATCGATTGCCGGACTGTCGCCCCTCTTGATTGCGGGCAACATCCATTACTGTTGGATGTTGGCAGGCGCTGGATTGGTATCGATTATGCTTGGCAAGCCAGGTGTCTCTGTCTCTCGGCACTGACTTGATTCGCTCTCTCAGCTGAAGCGCGGCGCCTTTGCTCTTGATCAGAAGGCGCTTGCTCTATTCTCTATTAAATTTTCATGAAGCGCTTTGCGGTCTTACCGCAACCTCTTGTGCTCAGGATCAATAAATCAGACAATGGTTAATAGTAATCTATATCATTATCAATATTGATCAGAGGGAGCTTGTCTTATGTCATCGCGCTTTACTTGGAAACCCCTTGCGCTGGTCATATCCGCATCTGTTGTGTTGACGGCCTGTAACCAATCGGAAGCCGAGCAGGTATCAGTGAATACCCAACCCGTACAGGCGGTTGAGCAGTCTGCTGCGAGCCAACAAGCAGTCACACCGCGACAGGTGGTAGTGCATTATGCTGACCTGGCCCATGCCACTTATAAGGATTCACTGGTCACGGCGCAGGTGCTGAAACAGGCGATTGCCGAACTGTTGGCATCTCCGACCGAAGCCAATCTGCAGTCAGCTCGTGAAGCATGGCTGAAAGCACGAGTGGCCTATCAGCAGTCTGAGGTATTTCGCTTCGGCAATGCCGTCGTCGATGACTGGGAAGGCCAGCTCAACGCCTGGCCGCTGGATGAGGGCATGATCGATTACGTCAAAGAGGCTGACTACCAGTATGAACTGGGCAACGAAGGCGCTCTGGCCAACATCATCGCAAGTGAAAGCCTTCAGGTCGGCGGTGAAGCCATAGATGTCAGTGAAATCACCCCGCAACTGCTGGCCGATCTGAACGAAATCGGCGGCTCCGAAGCGAATGTGGCCAGTGGCTATCACGCCATCGAGTTTCTGCTCTGGGGGCAGGATCTGAACGGCTTTGCTGTGGGTGCCGGTGAGCGTTCCGCCAGTGACTTCGCGCAGGGCGAAAATTGCACCAATGGCAATTGTGACCGTCGCGGCCAATACCTTGCTGCCGCATCCGAGTTGCTGGTTCAGGATCTGGAATGGATGGTCGCTCAGTGGGCTCCCGGTGCGCAGGATAATTACCGCACAGAGTTGCTGTCATCCGAGCCTTCCGAGGTGATGCGTCGCATGCTCTTCGGCATGGGATCTTTGTCGCTGGGTGAGCTCGCCGGTGAGCGCATGAAAGTGGCGCTGGAAGCCAATTCCTATGAAGATGAGCACGATTGCTTCAGTGACAACACCCACAACTCTCATTACTACAACGCCAAAGGTATCCAGAACGTCTACCTGGGACATTATGTGAGTACCAGTGGCGAAGAGCTGAAAGGCCCGTCTCTGTCTGACCTGGTTGCGACCCAGGACGCTGAGCTGGATGCGCGTGTGAAGTCTGACCTGGCTTCCAGCATGCAGGCGCTTGAAGTCATGGTTGCCGCTGCCGAGAGCAGTGAAGTGCCGATGCCGTTTGACATGATGATTGCCCCTGGCAATGCAAAGGGCGCTGAGATCATCAATGCGGCGATCATGGCGCTGGTTAACCAGACCGGCAGCATTGAGCAGGTAGCTGGAAAACTGGGGGTCACCTCGCTGGAGCCTGATACCGCCGGTCACAGCTTCTGAGGACTCAGGCCATGGCATCTGCCATGGCTTTCAAGTGCAATAACCCTTCTTTCGATCGGGCAGGGATGCCCGGTCGACTACCGTGAGACGACAACGATGAACATGTTACGCAGCGGACTGTTGGCCCTGATGCTGCCGCTGGCCTCGTCCGGCCTGGCTCAGACGGACTATCCGATTCAAACCAATCCGAAGAGTGGTGGCGATGGAAGTGTGGCCCAATCTGACCACAATGCCTATTCATTACCACAGGCCAATCTGGCCATGAGCGAAAGGCTGAATTTCAGCGTTGGTAACAGTTTTTTTCGCAACCCCTGGGTGATCGCGCCGGCCAGTACGGATGCGCGTGACGGCCTTGGTCCCCTGTTCAATACCAACTCTTGCCAAGGCTGTCATATCAAGGATGGACGTGGCCACCCGCATGAGCCAGGTGAGCCGCCCGTTTCCATATTCCTGCGCTTGGCGGTGCTGGGCGATCCGGATGTGAATGCCGAAGCCATCCTCCAACACGGCTTCATTCCCGCACCGGTATACGGTACTCAGCTGCAAACTGCCGCCATTCCGGGCATGGAGCCCGAAGCCGATCTATTGCTGGAATGGAAAGAGCGAGAAGAAATACTGGCTGACGGTACGGTTGTGAAACTGCGTGAGCCCGTGTTTACCATTGAGAACCCCCGCTACGGCCCACTGCCTGAAGGCTTGTTGACTTCCCCCCGTGTTGCTCCTCCCATGATTGGTCTGGGGCTGCTTGAGGCTATTCCTGAAGAAGAGATCCTGGCGGCAGAAGATCCGGATGATCGGGATGGAAACGGTATTTCCGGTCGTGCCAACCGTGTCTGGGACAAGGCGACCAAGACCAGCGGCGTCTTGGGGCGTTTTGGTCTGAAGGCGGCCGAGCCCAATGTGATGCAGCAAAGCATGGGTGCGTTTGCCGGCGATATGGGGCTGACATCGACACTGGCACCTCATACTGATTGTACCCCTGAACAGGGGTGTGAACGCTTTCCGAATGGGGGCGACATTGAAGTCAGCGACAAGATTGCCAATTTTGTCGGTTTCTACGCCTCCAGTCTGGCAGTACCGGAGCGTCGTGACATGGATGACGTTGATGTACAGAAGGGAGCAAGGTTGTTTAATGAAGCGGGCTGTGCAGCCTGCCATACACCGCGGTATGTAACGGGTCAGGTCAATGGTCGACCGGATCTGAGTGGGCAGGAAATATGGCCCTACACCGACCTTCTGCTGCACGACATGGGGCCAGGTCTGGCGGATAATCGTCCCGAATTCCTGGCCAATGGACAGGAGTGGCGTACTGCACCGCTCTGGGGTGTTGGGTTGGCGCAACTGATTAACCCGCGAGCAGGCTTCCTGCACGACGGCCGTGCCCGAACTCTTGAGGAGGCTATTTTGTGGCACGGAGGTGAGGCGCAAGCGGCAAAAGAGGTATATCGGGCACTGGACGCGCAACAGCGCGCGACACTGATCAGGTTTCTGGAGTCTCTGTAATGAAAAAACTGGCATGTATGGTTGTTGCCGCAGTATTACCGCTTGCCGCGCATGCGCAAACGCCTCTACAGAGCTGGCACGCAGACCTGTCACAGGGATATGTCCGGTTGGCCGCCACATCAGGCAGGCTCTCCGAAGCACTGAATCAGTATTGTGCGACGCCTGATGCAGCGGGACAGTCGGCTGTTCGAGAGCAGTGGATAAAGGCATTCATGGCCTGGCAGGCCGTCCGTTTTGTCGAGTTTGGACCGATCGAGCAGGACAGCATGGGCTGGCAAATGCAGTTCTGGCCGGACAAGAAAAATCTGATTGCCCGTAAGAGTCAGATGCTGCTGCGCAGCGAAACACCGGTCACGGCCGAGACGCTGGCGAACGAAGGGGTGGCCGTAAAAGGATTCCCGGCGCTGGAATATCTGTTGTTTGAGCATGAAGCCAAAAGCGGCCCGGGCAGCGCCTGTCCTTTATCGTCTGTTATCGGTAATCAGCTTGAAGCCAATGCTGAAACACTGGCGCAAAACTGGCAGCAGTTTCAGCCTCACTTTGAGTCCCGTGACACGTACACCGCTGATATGGTGAAATCGGCGATCCACGCCACCGAAATTATTCGTGACAAACGCCTTGGGGAGCCCATGGGGCTGCATGGCAGCAATCGGCGGTTGCACTTTTTGGCCGATGCCTGGCGCAGTGAGCAGTCACTGGCGACTGTTCAGGCCTCACTGGAAGGGCTGAACGACTACTTCATGCCCGGGCTTGAGCAGGTCTTGAAAGGTTCGGCACCGGAGTTGCTGCAGGAAACCCGTGAACGGTTGACCACGGCACTGGAAAAAGCCCGTGCGTTGCCACCTGGCATGAAAGCGCTGCTGAATAATGATGAGAGCTATGCACAATTGCAGTCGCTGTTCATCAGCATGGATGCATTGGTGATCCATCTCAATGATCGCGTTGCGGTAGAGCTGGGCATTGTGAAGGGTTTTAACTCCAGTGACGGTGACTGACCATGCTCAAGCGTCGAGACTTTATGCTGGGCATGGCTTCAGCAGCTGCCTTGGCATCCCTGTCCCCCGGGTTGCTGGCGCAAACCCGCGAGGGGTACTTCATCAGTGCAGCCAATACGGTGACGGGTGATCATCGTGTGCTGATTGCAGATGTACAGGGGACGGTGGTGCACAGCCTCGAGGTGGCCGAGCGTTGCCATGCGGGCTGTCTGCGACCGGCGTCTGATGAGGTAGCCTTTTTTTCGCGCAGACCTGGCCGGCAGCTCAATATTATCGATGCGAAGCAGGGCCGGCTGGTTCAGGTAGTAACCTCTGAGCCGGGTGAACACTTCTATGGTCACGGGGCATTTTCGCCCAACGGTGACCTGCTCTATGCAACGGCGCACCGCTATGAGGAAAGCGAAGGGGTGCTCAACGTCTACGCGGCTGACCAGTCTTACCGCCTGATAGGTCAGATCCAGCTTGGCGTAATGGACCCGCATGAGGTGCGGTTGCATCCCAATGGGCGTGATCTGGTGGTTGCCGCCGGTGGTATTCAAACCCATCCCGACTACGGCCGGATTAAGCTCAATCTTGATCGGATGCAGCCGGCCCTGCTGGTCGTGGATCGTCTCACGGGCAAGGTGGCTCAACGGCATCAACCGTCTCACCACCAGCTCAGCATGCATCATCTGGATATCAGCCCCGAGGGGATTGTGGTGGCGGGTTACCAGTTTGAGGGGACTGAGTGGGAGCGGCCCAACCTGATTGCCTGGCTCGATGTGGAGCAGCAGCGATTTGAAGAGATCCGTTTGCCGGATGCCGATCAACAGGTGCTGCGCAATTACATCGCCAGTGTGGCGATGGATGCAGCGACTGGAATGGCAGCCGTCACGGCTCCTCGCGGCAACCGTGTGGTCTTGTTGGACTATCGCCGACGTCGCTATCTGCACAGCATTGAGTTGGACGATGTATCGGGCGTTTTGCCTCTCCCCGAAGGCGGTTTCATCTGCACATCGGGAATGGGGGGAGTCTATCGCTTGGCGCCCGGCAGCCAAGAGTTGCAGCAAGTCAGATCTGACAGCATCCGTTGGGACAATCATCTGACACAGGTGTGAATCTGTCGATTTGACGGGGGGCGGAGATCGGCACTGATCAAAAAGTGCGCTATACTCTCGCGCCCTGATTCACCCTTAGCGCAGAGTCGTCCATGTCCGCTGTCACTCCGATCTACGAATATTCCAAATACTGGGCCGAATGCTTTGGTCCGGCGCCCTTTCTGCCCATGTCCCGCCAGGAGATGGATCAGCTTGGCTGGGACAGCTGCGACATCATCATCGTCACCGGTGATGCCTACGTGGATCATCCGTCGTTTGGCATGGCGATCATCGGTCGCCTGCTGGAAGTGCAGGGCTTCCGGGTGGGTCTTATTGCCCAGCCCGACTGGCATTCCGCTGATGCCTTCAAGGCACTGGGCAAGCCGAACCTGTTCTTCGGTGTTGCTGCCGGCAACATGGATTCGATGATCAACCGCTATACCGCTGATCGCAAGATTCGCTCCGACGACGCCTATACGCCGGGCGGCAAGGCGGGCAAGCGGCCGGATCGTGCCAGTCTGGTCTACAGCCAGCGCTGTCGCGAAGCCTACAAGGAAGTACCGATTATTCTTGGCGGCATCGAAGGCTCACTGCGTCGCATAGCGCACTATGACTACTGGCAGGACAAGGTGCGCCGTTCCATCCTGCTCGATGCCCGTGCCGATCTGCTGCTGTACGGCAACGCCGAGCGTGCGGTGGTGGAAGTGGCACACCGCATCGCCCGGGGCGAGCCGGTGAGCGAGATTACCGACGTGCGCGGCACCGCCTTTGTACGCAAGGATACGCCTGAGGGCTGGATGGAGATCGATTCCACCCGCATCGACCGCCCCGGCAAGATCGACAAGATCATCAACCCCTACGTCAATACGCGGGATCTGGAAGCCTGTCAGCTTGAAAATGGCCGCGAGGGTGGCGAAAGCGCCGAGATGGACGGCGAGGACGAAGTGCAGATCCTGCATATCGAGCCGCGGGTGAAGCTCGATCGCAGCCAGACCGTGATCCGGATTCCGTCGTTTGAAAAGGTGCGCAACGATCCTGTGCTGTACGCCCACGCCAACCGAGTGCTGCATCTGGAGACCAACCCCGGCAACGCCCGTGCGTTGGTGCAGCTGCATGGTGACCAAGAGGTGTGGCTCAATCCGCCGCCGATCCCGCTGACCACCGCCGAGATGGACCATGTGTTCGGCCTGCCGTATCAGCGCGTGCCGCACCCGGCCTATGGCAAGGCGGAGATCCCGGCCTACAAGATGATCCGCTTTTCGGTCAACATCATGCGCGGCTGCTTTGGCGGCTGCACCTTCTGTTCAATCACCGAGCATGAAGGCCGCATCATCCAGAACCGCTCCCATGAGTCGATTCTGAATGAAATCGAGGAAATTCGTGACAAGGTGCCGGGCTTTACCGGTGTCATCTCCGACCTGGGTGGTCCCACGGCCAACATGTACCGGCTGGCGTGCAAAAGTCCTGAGATCGAAGCGGCCTGCCGCAAGCCCTCCTGTGTGTTTCCGGGTATCTGCCAGAACCTGAACACCGATCACAGCTCGCTCACCTCCCTGTATCGCAAGGCGCGTGACCTCAAGGGGGTGAACAAGATCCTGATCGCCTCCGGCCTGCGCTACGATCTGGCGGTGGAAGATCCCGAATACGTGCGTGAGCTGGTGACCCACCATGTGGGCGGCTACCTGAAGATCGCGCCCGAGCATACCGAACGGGGCGTGCTCGACAAGATGATGAAGCCCGGCATCGGTACCTACGATGCCTTCAAGCGCATGTTCGAGAAATTCTCGAAAGAGGCGGGTAAGGATCAGTACCTGATTCCGTACTTCATCGCGGCCCATCCGGGCACCAGCGACGAAGACATGATGAACCTGGCGCTCTGGCTCAAGCGCAGTGGTTTCAAGGCGGATCAGGTGCAGGCGTTCTACCCCTCACCCATGGCCACCGCCACAGCGATGTATCACACCGGCCGCAACCCGCTGCGTAAGCTGACCTACAAGAAGAGTGGCGAGAAGGTCGAAACCGTAAAGGGAGAGCGCCAGCGCCGGCTGCACAAGGCGTTCCTGCGCTGGCACGACCCGGACAATTGGCCGCTGCTGCGTGAGGCGCTGACGGCGATGGGTCGTGCCGACCTGATTGGTGATGGCGAGAAGCAACTGATCCCGGCGGAGCAGCCCGAAGATGCCCGCCATGTCAGCCCAAGGCGCAAGAACTCGCCTGCATCAAACCGTGCCGGCAAGGGCAAGCTGCTGACTCAGCATACCGGTTTGCCGCCGCGTGCAGGCAATACCCCCAACAGGAGCGGTCGCAAGAAACCGCCCGCGGGGCGCAGGCGGCAGGGGTAGGCGCCGTCAGGTTTTGAAGCGCTTGATCAGCTGGCTGAGGTTCTGTGCCAGCTGCAGCTGCTGTTCGGCATGTTCGGACAGGACGCGGGCGCTTTCACTGATGGTTTCGGCGCTATTGTCGATGCCGGTAATGTTGCGGCCGATGTCGCTGATGGCGGTGGACTCCTCCTCGGCCGCTGCAGCGATCTGGGTCGACATGTTGGTAATATCGCTAATGGCCATGACAATTTGATCCAGCGCCTGCTCGACCTCTCTGGCGCGGCTGGTTGCAACCTCCATATCCTTCTGGTTGCTTTCAACCAGTGTATTGGCCTGTTGTGTCTCGTGCTGCAAGCGGCGGATTATCTCGTCAATTTCCGAGGTGGACTGTTGCGTACGCTGTGCCAGTGTACGCACTTCATCAGCGACAACTGCAAAACCTCGCCCATGCTCGCCGGCCCTGGCGGCTTCGATGGCGGCATTGAGTGCCAAGAGGTTGGTCTGTTCGGACACGTTGTTGATCACGTTAGTCACATCGGAAATGCGTTGGCTGCTCTCATTGAGGCGTGCCGTCATTTCAGCCAACCGCTGGCTGTCGGAGGCAAGACTGGCAACAGCCTCGACCGCAGCCTGTACCTTGGCATGACCGTCCATCGCCAGCTGATTGGCCTGATGTGCGGCATCAGATGCACTGACCGTGCTGTTGGCTACATCCTGCACTGCCGTCGAAACCTCTTCAACCGCTGCCGCCACCTGCATGGTTTCATTGCTCTGTGACTGCAGGCTCTGTTCGGCCTGCTGCACAATACTGCTGGTGCTGAGTGCTTCCTGATTCAATTGGGTGCTGGCGGTGGCGACCTCTCTGATCGCGCTGGAGAAGTTGTCCAGGGTGTGGTTGAGGTACTGTGCCACCATACCCAGCTCATCACCGGACAGAACATCGGCACGAGCGGTCAGGTCATGCTCGTTGCGCACCCGGTCCATGGTATTGGCGAGGGCATCGACCTGACGGTGCAGACCTCTTATTATCCAGGTCGAAATCAGTCCCACCAGCATCAGAATGCCGGCCAAGGCGGAACCCGCAAGCCAGGTTTGCAGCAGGGCCTGCTGGTGCTGGCCAGTGGCGGTGTTGAGCAGCTCGCCGGCAATCTGGTCTTCGAAACTCTTCATGACATTGATACGATCGGTCGCGCGATCAAACCACTCCGTGCCGGGCACACCGAAATTGCCGCTCGTTGCCTTATCCATTGCCACCTTGCGCAAACGCTCTACGGCAGAAAACTCCGCAGAGCTGTCCAGCTGAGAAAAGCGGTTTCCCTGTTCTTCAGTGGCCAGTACCTTGAATTGGGCCAAGTAGGTTTCCTGCTGTGATACCAGGTTCAGAAATCGCTCATAAAGACCGGGGGCAAAGCTGTCGCGGCCGAAAACGTTGCTGAGGACTGCTCGTTCGATTCCGGCACGCTCCTTGGCCTGCAGGTACGCATAGAAGGCTGCGGACGCGCGTGAAATGGCTGCATCATCGCTGATACGTGAGGTGGTGGCGGATACGCTCAGCAGCTCGGCTATCAGATCCGTGAAATAGCCCAGGGCGCGGGAGAGTTCAATATCACGGTTGTCTGCGCTTTGGCGAATACTGCGTAACTGCCCCAGCTCTCGCTGGATTCGGCCCAGGGTTGAGGTGATATCGACATCGGAAAATGTCTGCCCTTCAAGGTAGTTTTGCCAGCGGGACATTACCTGATCGGTTTGTTGCCTCTGCTGGCGTAGGGTATTGGCAAAGGCCTCGGTGCCCGCCCCGAGCCAACCGCTGGTGGCGCCTCGTTCTTTCTGCAATTCATGCACGAGTGCGCTGTTGTAGGTAGTAAGTTCAACCTCGAGCTCCAACTTGTCCAGTGCTGCGGCGTCGTGATAACGATCAATCAGTGTATCGCCCAGCAGTAGGGTGATGCCAAGTACGGGAAGCAGTAACAGCAGCAGTATTTTGTGGATAAAGCGGATTTTCATGGGGCGAGATCCCTTGCGACTGTCGAGATGGCGCGACGACAAATATCTGTTTGCTGAAGGTTAGAGCGTTGTGGGTGGATTTGCCAGCGCCAAATTGGTGCGGAATGCCCTGTCAGCAGTGACTTGAATAGGGTAATTGACAGGCTGAAAAAATTCGCAGAGGCGGCATTGTATTTGCTCTGAACTTGGGTATTATGCTGGAAAGCGTTTAAATCCGGTGCTAGTGAAATAGCCGCCTGCGGGCAGCCGGACAGCCGATATGACATCGGCACGGAGTTTGAGTTACTTGATACGACAGCCACACAGCAGCATGACTGCCGCCCGCAAAACAGACGCCATAACCCTCTTTCCCGGTTTTGGTGTCTACCGTCCTCTCTTCAGCCGCTCCTCGGCTAGTGTGAAGAACGTACCCTCTGTTGTCAGTCCTTTTACCTCTGTCTTTTCCATGTTGTGTTGTACTCACCTTGCTCAGTCTGTAGCGGGGATAGGTGCGTCATGGAATTGCAAAGACTGCACATCAGACTGGTCGATGACGGACAGCGAGGCTGTCTCAGTGTTACCTGAGTGTGCCAATACCAGGGAAGATTTCTGCATTCGGGCATGATGCCCGAAGGCTGAAAGAGGCCGGATACCAGCAGGTTCCGGTATCAAGGGGTTCGAACGGTGTGTCGAACCTTTAGCGACTGGATCGCACCTTTAGTGCATCCAACCATAAGAAAAACCGGCCAATGGCTGGTGTACATGCAAAAGAAAGAGGCAAAAAATGTCACAGCTCGTAACTGGTACCGTCAAGTGGTTCAACGATGAAAAAGGCTTCGGCTTTATCCAGCAGGAAAATGGCCCGGACGTATTCGTTCACTTCCGTGCCATCAACGGTACTGGTCGTCGTTCTCTGCAGGAAAACCAGACTGTAACTTTCGAAGTTACTCAGGGCCAGAAAGGCCCGCAGGCTGAAAACGTCACTGTTGTTGCCTGAGCATCGACAGTCCGGATTCCAACAGCGGGCGTCATGCCCGCTGTTCTGTTTATACCCCCGCAATTTACGTTTGCTGCACCAAAGGTACTGAAAGCGGCAGCTGCAGGCCTGTGTCGCTCTCTCCCATCAGCCAAGGCTGATTGAGCTCAATCGCATCCTTTAAAAATTGCCACAACAAGCGTACCCGCAACAGCTGGCGCTGCTCCGCACGGGCGGCTATCCAGAACTCACGGCAAATGTCGATTTCAGACCTCAGTAAGGGCTCCAGTCGAGGGTCCTGCTCCGCCATGAAACAGGGCAGCACAGCCAGTCCACTGCCAGCTAACACGGCATGCAGCTGGGTGACAATGCTGGTGCTGCGTTGTGCAAAGCGGGGCAATGTCGGTAATCCTTGCAACAGAGGGTCGAGATAGCACAGTTGATCACTGAAGATCAGGTCGTCCACATAGCCGATCAGATCAAAGCCTGACAGCGCGTCAACTCCGACCGGGCGCCCCCTTCGATCCAGATACCCCTGTTCACCATACAGCTGCAGTCTGTAGTGACATAGCCGCGAAACCACCATCTCGGCATTGCGTGGACGGTCGATTGTAATGGCCAGATCCGCTTCATGCCGCCCCAGGTTGACCGCACGGGGAAGGGCAAGCAGCTCAACCGTCAACTCCGGATAGCGGCGCTGGAATGCACTCAGAAGCGGCGTGATAACGTAGGTGCCAAAGCCTTCGGTCACGCCGAGGCGAATTTGGCCACTGACCTGAAGGTTCTGGTCACTGATACTCTCGCTGGCCCCTGTGACTTGGCGAGCCATTTCTTCTGCAAACAGCAGCAGTTGCTCACCGGCGGCAGTTAACCTGTAACCATGGGTGCTGCGCTCAAAAAGCTGCGTATTGAGCTCGGTTTCAAAGCGACGGATACGACGTGATACCGTGGAATGGTCTATGGTTAATCGGCGGGCTGCATCGGTCAGCCGATCGGCACGGGCCACTTCTAGAAAGATCTGGATGTCCTGCCAATTGAGCATATGGGGTCTTCCTTGTGCATTTTTGCACAACCAATGTGCTTGGATGGCCGTTGTCTGTCAACTGGATGCGCCGCTAGACTCGAAAGCAGCTGCAGACACTGTTCTGTTTTGCCTGAGTACACAAAAAATATAAGGAGATCAGGTAGATGTCGGTTCGAGAAATTCCGCTTTTCATTGATGGTCAACCGGTCCGTTCACAGAGCCCGGAGTGGCGCGATGTCATTAACCCGGCCACGCAGGAGGTGGTCGCCCGAGTTCCTTTTGCCACGGTGGATGAAGTGAATCGTGCGGTAGCTTCAGCCAAGGAGGCATTCAAAAGCTGGCGCAAGGTGTCGCTGGCTCAGCGCATGCGCATCATGCTGAAATTTCAGGCACTGGTGCGTGAACATACTCCAGAGCTGGCTGCCTTGATTACCGAAGAACATGGCAAGACGTTGCCAGACGCTGAAGGTGAAGTGGGGCGTGGTCTTGAAGTAATCGAGCATGCCTGCTCCATAACCTCACTGCAGTTGGGGGAAATAGCCGAAAATGCCGCCGGTGGTGTGAATGTTTACTCACTGCAGCAACCCCTTGGCGTAGGCGCCGGTATTACGGCGTTCAACTTCCCGGTGATGCTGCCCAGTTTCATGTTCCCGCTGTCAGTTGCCACCGGCAATACCTTTGTACTCAAGCCTTCCGAGCAGGATCCGACCTCAACCATGCGCCTGGTAGAGCTGGCGCATGAGGCCGGCATTCCGGCCGGTGTACTGAATGTGGTTCATGGCGGTGCTGATGTGGCCAACATGATCTGCGACCATCCCGATATCAAGGCGCTGTCGTTTATCGGTTCCACCCATGTGGGCACGCATATCTACAATCGTGCCGGTGCTGCAGGCAAGCGCGTGCAGTCCATGATGGGAGCCAAGAACCACTGCGTGATCATGCCGGATGCGAACCGCAGTCAGGCGATCAACAACGTGATCGGCTCCTGCTTCGGAGCGGCAGGGCAACGCTGCATGGCCAACTCGGTTGTGGTGCTGGTCGGGGAAGCGAAGGAGTGGCTGCCCGAGATGATCGAGCGCTCCAAAGAGATGAAAGTGGGGCCGGGCACCCAGCGTGATGCCGATCTGGGGCCATTGGTATCGCCACAGGCGCGGGACCGCGTGGTCAGCCTCATCGACGCAGGAGTGGCTGAAGGTGCAACCCTGGCACTGGATGGTCGTAACATCAGTGTGGACGGTTATCCCGACGGCAACTTTGTTGGACCGACCATTTTCACCGATGTGAAGCCCGAAATGCGCATCTACAGCGAAGAGATCTTCGGGCCAGTGATGTGCGTTGTATGCGTGGACACGCTGGATGATGCCATTGAGTTCATCAATGCCAACCCCAACGGCAATGGCACCTCCATCTTCACCAGTTCCGGCTGGGCGGCTCGTCGCTACGAGAACGATATCGACGTCGGCCAGGTGGGCATCAATGTGCCGATTCCGGTTCCAGTGGCCTTCTTCAGTTTCACCGGTTCCAGAGCATCCAAACTGGGTGATCTCGGCCCCAACGGCAAGCAGGCGATTCAATTCTGGACCCAGACCAAAACTGTAACCTCTCGCTGGTTTGAACCTGACAGCGAGTCGCTTGGGGTCAATACTACAATTTCCATGAAGTAATTGGGCTCTTCGTCACAGAGAGTGGA
>NPIF01000490.1_pt1 | contig 91894 bp, 66 predicted proteins | sample 8637461 | NCBI WGS metagenome assembly NPIF01 (sample SAMN07420641, study PRJNA396082) | bioreactor metagenome | isolation source: sample BR12 brine-fed electro-methanogenic bioreactor BR | place: Japan: Kochi | collected 2016-12-09 | reverse complement strand
CATATTGTTATTCTCCCCAGGGCTGCGCCCTGGGCTGTGATAGCGCGCCACTTCGTGGCTGCCGGAAGCTGGCGGATGGCTGTGAGCTGTCAGTTGTCGGCTGTTGGCTGTTGGCTGTTGGCTGTTGGCTGTTGGCTGTTAGCTGTTAGCTGTTAGCTGTTAGCTGTTAGCTGTTGGCTTGAACTGATAGGTGATGCATTTTCCAGCGCGTGGGGAGGCGGCCGGGGGACCCTGTAAGAATAGGCCGGTCCGCCTGCGGTTGCAGGCGGACCGGCCTGGGGTTGCTCCATGCGTTGATTCTTATCCGCGTCGTATCCGCTCGTGTCCGCCGCTTGTCCGCCGCTCGTCCGCCGCTCGTCCGCCGCGGCCTTTGCCGCCGCGTCTGGGCCGCGGTGGGCGTTCCTGGCGGCGGCTTATGCCGCCGGGATCGAGGCGGCGTGCGCCACCAGGATCCAAGCGGGCCGCGCTACCTGGATCGAGGCGGGCCGGATCGAGGCGGGTCGCGCTACCAGGATCGAGGCGGACTAGGCCACGGTGATCGACTTGTCCAGGTAGACGTCCTGGATGGTGTTGAGCAGCTTGACGCCCTCTTCCATGGGTCGCTGGAAGGCCTTGCGTCCCGAGATCAGGCCCATGCCGCCGGCCCGCTTGTTCACCACGGCGGTCTTCACGGCCTCGGAGAAGTCGTTCTCGCCGCCGAACGCGCCGCCGGAGTTGATGAGGCCCATGCGGCCCATGTAGCAGCCGGCCACCTGGTAGCGGCACATGTCGATCAGGTTGTCGCTGGTCAGCTTTTCGTCGACCAGCTTGTGGGTCTTGGCGAAGTTGATCGCCTTGAAGCCGCCGCGGTTCTCGGCCTGCTTCTGCTTGATGATGTCGGCCTCGATGGTCACGCCCAGGTGGTTGGCCTGGCTGGTCATGTCGGCCGCGAGGTGATAGTCCACGCCGTCCTTCTTGAAGCCGCTGTTGCGCAGGTAGCACCAGAGCACCGTCACCATGCCCAGCTCGTGGGCCAGGTGGAAGGCCTCGGCCACTTCCTGGATCTGCCGGTTCGACTCTTCGCTGCCGAAGTAGATGGTCGCGCCGACCGAGACCGCGCCCATGTCGAACGCCTGCTTCACGTCGGCGAACATGATCTGGTCGTACTTGTTGGGATAGGTCATCAGCTCGTTGTGGTTGAGCTTGACCATGAAGGGGATCTTGTGGGCGTACTTCCGCGAGCACGAGCCCAGCACACCCAGGGTCGAGGCCACCGCGTTGCATCCGCCCTCGATCGCCAGCTTGATGATATTCTCCGGGTCGAAGTAGATCGGATTGGGGGCGAAGGAGGAACCGGCCGTGTGCTCGATCCCCTGGTCCACCGGGAGGATGGACACGAAGCCCGTGCCCGCGAGTCGGCCGGAGTTGAGCATCCAGCCCAGGTTGCGGAGCGTGGGCACGGAGCGGTCGGTGTGGGTGAACACGCGGTCGATGTAATCAGGTCCGGGCAGGTGCAGCAGGGACTTGTCGATGCCGGTGCATTTGTAATTCAGCAGGGACTCGGCATCGGCGCCCAGCAGGTCGATGATGGCGCTCATATCAAGGCCTCCATACAAGAGAAACTGTGCGGCTGTACCGGTAGGGTACCGGTCGCAGGTTACCTCAAAGAGCCGCCGGTGGAAAGAACCGCACCCTGCGACCGGCGACAGCGCGCACGCTATCCGTATATCGGCACGCTGCTGAATTATAGTTCAGTTGGACTATCGCGTCGGAGGCGTGGCAGGGGCGAAATCGGCGGTTGGCCGCGGTTGCCACGCCCCGGGCCCTGCGGTAGTCTACGCCGGTTTCGGCGGAAGAAATCAGGCGACACCAACGCCGCAGAAGGCGTGCAGGAGCGACGCAATGCCCGAGGAAGACGTCAGCGTCCAGGATCAGAACAAGACCGGGGAGGAGACCAGCGACGAGCAGTCCCTCCAGGACAAGCTGAAAGAGGCGATTTCAGTGAAAGTGGAGGACATCGGTCCTCTGCGTAAGAAGCTGACCATCACCATCCCCCGTGCCTCCATCGACGAGCAGCTCGACGAGCAGTACGACGAGCTGCGTCAGGAGGCGGTGGTCCCCGGCTTTCGCCGTGGGCGCGCCCCGCAGAAGCTGATCGAGAAGCGCTTCGGCAGCGACGTGGGCGAGCAGGTGGGTTCGAGCCTGATCGGCAACGCGTACTTCGCCGCCATCGAGCGTGAAGAGCTGGACGTCTTGGGCGAGCCCCTGGTCCACGTGGCGGTCAAGGAGAAGCGCAAGGGGGACGGCAAGACCGAAGAGGTCACGGTGGACAAGCTGCTCCCGGCCGAGGACGCCATGGAGCACCTCCCGCTGCCCAAGGAGGGCGACTTCACCTACGCGTGCGAGCTTGAGGTCAAGCCGGAGTTCGAGCTGCCCAGCCTGGAGAAGATCCCGGTCGAAAAGCCGGTGCTGACCGTCTCCGACGAGGACGTCGAGGAAGAAGTCAAGCGGATGCAAACGCTCCGCGGACGCTTCGTGCCCATCGCGGAAGGTGCGGCGGCCGAAGAGGACGACCTGCTCACCGGCAAGGCCACCGTCACGGTCGACGGCGAGGTGCTCAAGACCGAGGACGACGCCCAGTTGGCCGCCCGCGACCAGCGCTATGACGGGCTGCTGCTGGAGGGCTTCGGGAAGGTCGCGACGGGCAAGAAGGTCGGCGACACGGTTTCCGTGGAAACGACCATCCCGGACGATCACGACGCCGTCGCCGCCCGGGGCAAGACGGGAACATTTGCGCTGGAGATCAGCGAGATCAAGCGCTTCGAGACGCCCGAGGTGGACGAGGAGTTCGTCAAGTCGCTGGGCTTCGACAGCGTCGCCGAGTACCGCGAGTTCATCAAGGAGCGCATGGAGCAGCAGATCGAGCAGGAAGTCCGCCGCGTCGTGCACAACAACATTTCCCAGTATCTGCTGGAAAACGTGAAGATGGAACTGCCGGAGGGGCTCAGCCAGCGCCAGACGGAGAACATCGTCTCGCGGCAGATGATGGAGATGTACAGCCAGGGCATGTCCGACGCGGACATCGCCAAGCGGGCGGACGAGATGCGCACGGAGGCCGAGTCGCAGGCCGCCGACGGGCTGCGGCTGTTCTTCATCATGGACAAGATCGGCGAGGAAAAAGGGATCACGGTCAGCGAGGAGGAGATCAACGCCGCCATAGCGGAAATCGCCCATCGGCGGAATCTGCGCTTCGATCGCGTCCGCGACGAGATTATCGGCACCAACCATCTCAACACGCTCTACACCCGCCTGCGCGACCAGAAGATTCTGGAGACGCTGCGCGCCGATGCCGACGTGACGGAGAAGGACGTCACCGCCGAAGCGAAGGCGAAGAAAGAGGACCAGACGGGCAAGGGCGGGGCGAAGAAGTCCGCCAAGAAGGAAGCCGACAATACGTAGCCGCCCGGCGCGTGGCGCGGTTATCTGGCGGTCGGTCCCCGCGGGGCCGGCCGATGAACCACGGCGAAGGATAGGGAAATCTGATGCACGAGCACATATTCACGACACCGTCGGGCCACCCCGTGATCCCCACGGTGAACCAGTTCCCCGCCTACCAGCGCACCCGGGAAATGTCCATCGAGGACATGCTCCTGGAAAACCGGATCGTCTTTCTCGCCGGCCCCATCACCGAGCGCACCGCCAGCGTGACGGTGATGCGTCTGCTCTACCTCCAGTCGATCAAGCGCGACCAGGACATCAACCTCTACATCAACTCGCCCGGCGGACTGGTGGACCAGACGCTGGCGATTTATGACACCATGCAACTGGTGGGCTGCAAGATCGCCACCTACTGCATCGGGCAGGCCTCGAGCGGCGCGGCGGTCATCCTCATGGCCGGCACCAAGGGCAAGCGCTTCATCCTGCCCAACGCCAAGGTCATGCTCCACCAGCCCTACGGCGGCATCACGGGGCAGGCCGAGGACATCCGCATCCAGGCCGAAGAGGTCATCCGCGACAAGCGCCGGCTCAATGAGATCATCGCCAACAGCACCGGCCGCACCGTCGACGAGATCACCGCCGAAACCGAACGCGACCGCTTCCTCAACGCCGAGGAGGCCCTCGCCTACGGCATCGTCGACGAAGTGCTGAGGCACGAGGACGTCGACAAGAGCAAGAAGAAGAAATAGCCGCGCCCCGGCGCGTCCGCGAGGCACCGACCCGATCGTTTTCCTGGCACAGGCGAGAGACCATGGCGTCCATGAATACCAATATTCCGTTTGTCATCGAGACCACCGGCCGCGGCGAGCGGGCCTACGACATCTTCTCCCGGCTGCTCAAGGATCGCATCGTGTTCCTTGGCGGGGGAGTGGACGACGAGGTCGCCAACCTCATCGTCGCCCAGATGCTCTTCCTCTCCAACGAGGATCCCAAGGCCGACATCCACTTCTACATCAACTCCCCCGGCGGGAGCGTCTCCGCCGGGTTGGCCATTTTCGACACCATGCAGTACCTCCGCTGCGAAGTGGCCACCTACTGCGTGGGCATGGCTGCGAGCATGGGGGCGGTTCTGCTCGTCGGCGGGCAGAAGGGCAAGCGCTTCCTGCTGCCCAATTCGCGGGTGCTGCTGCACCAGCCGCTGCTTGGCGGCGTGATGCAGGGACCCGCGACCGACCTGGCCATCGAGGCCGAGGAAATCATGCGCCTGCGCAAGCGGCTCTACGAGATCATCTCGAGCCGCTCGGGCAAGGACATGGCCACCATCGAGAAGGACTGCGACCGCAACAAGTGGCTGGATGCGAGCGAAGCGGTGGACTACGGCCTGGCGGACATCATCCTCGAGCGGATGCCGGAGTAGCGTCGCCCGCGGAACGCAGTACTGCTTTAAACAATCGCGAAGCCCCTGCCGGCCTGCGGCGGGGCTTCGCTTTTGCGCCCAGGGGCCGCTTGCTTTTGCGCCGCGATCCCGCCATGCTGCGGTCATGCCGGAGGAGCCCACCAACCCGCAGGCGAGTGAATTCGCCGCCCTGCTTGACGTTTCGCGCCGCCTCGGCGCCACCACCGAGCTCACCCCCCTGCTGGAACAGGTCGTTTTCGCCGCCACGGGCGTGCTGAACTGCGAGCGCGGCACCGTCTTCCTCTACGACGGCGACCAACACGAGTTATTCAGCCGGACGGCCACCGGAGCGGGGGACATCCGCTTTTCGGCCGATCGGGGAATCGCGGGCGCCTGCGTGCGTACCGGGGCGGTGATCAACGTTCCCGACGCTTACGCCGACCCGCGTTTCAACCGTGACATCGACCGTCAGACCGGCTTTCGTACGCGGAACATGCTGGCCTTTCCGTTGCGCAACCACGCGGGCGAGTTGGTCGGCGTGCTCCAGGTGCTGAACAAGCGCGGCGGGGAGTTCACCGCGCACGACGAGGATCTGGCGACGGTATTGAGTTCATTGGCCGGGGTGGCCGTCCAGCGCCAGATCCTGATCGAAGAGTACACCGAGAAGCAGAAGCTCGAGCGTGATCTGGCGCTGGCCCGGCATATTCAACAAAGCAGTCTGCCCAGAAGCGTACCCACGGCCGCGGGGTACGACATCGCGGGTTTCAATGACCCGGCGGATGCGACCGGCGGCGACTGCTTCGACTACGTGCGGTACGCCGACGGGCGGGTCGGGCTGCTGATCGCCGACGCGTCGGGGCACGGCATCGGTCCGGCGTTGGTCGTGTCGCAGTGTCGCGCGATGATCCGGGCGCTGATGGCGACCGGGCTGGATCTGGCCACGGTGATGGCCAAGGTGAACACACTGCTGATGGACGACCTGCCGGACGGGATGTTCATCACGGCGTTCGTGGGCGTGCTGGATCCTGGGCGTGGGCGCGTGGAATACGTCAGCGCCGGCCACGGCCCGTTGCTGATTCACCGCCGCGCGAGCGACGAGGCGATCGAACTCGGCGCGACGACGGTTCCTGCCGGCGTGCTGGATGACCTGGAGCTGGACGGGTGCGAGGAGGTCGACCTGGCGGCCGGGGACACGCTGCTGCTGATGACCGACGGGTTCTTCGAGTGGATGAATCCGGAGACGGAGCAGTTCGGCACAGCGCGCGTGTTTGAGGTGGTGCGGCGCCTGCCCGACGCCGGAGCCGCGGACCTGATCGCCGCGATTCGGAGCGATTTACGCGCGTTCGTGGAAGGCATGCCGCAGAAGGACGACCTGACGGCGATCGTGGTGCGGCGGCGGTAAGCTCGGGCGGCGGATCATTCGGTGGATTCGGCGACGGCTTGCAACTGCTCGACGTTCTGCTGGATCCAGGTGACTTTGCGGCGGACCATCTGCATGAAGCCGAAGCCGTCGTAGGGGCCGAAGGAGCCGGTGGCGGCGATGGGGAGAACGCTTTCGGCGATGAGGGCCTCGATCATCAGGTAGGGCAGAACCTGCATGCGGCCGCTGCCGATGCCGCGGATCTCCTCGTAGCCGGCGAGGAACTGGCGGACGCGTTCGACGTCGAGGCGGTCGGGCCACTGCTCGAGCTCGCCTCCCGCGAGAAGGGAGAAGTGCAGGGCGCCGTTGGCCACGTCGCAGAGGGGCTTGCCGACGCGCACGCAGTCGTAGTCGATGACGGCGAGGACCCGGCCGCGTTTGAAGATGAGGTTGCCGGGGTGCCAGTCGGCGTGAACGACGCCGGTGGGCCAGTCGGCGTATCCGGCGGCTTCGACGAGGCGGGAGGTCTCGGTGTAGGTTTCGAAGAGGAAGGAGGTGAGTCCGAGGACTTCGGCCTCCTGGCCGGCGGCGCTGTCGTGGGCGGAGACCTGGCCGGGGATGGCGTTGAGGCCGGTCTGGACGGGGGTGGCGTCGTGGTAGCCGGTGCTCTGGCGCCCCTGGTCGATGGGAAAATCCGTCATGGCCTCGTGGAAGCGGGCGAGGGCCCGGCCGGCGTCGCGCGATTCGGCGAGTTCGCCGCTGTAGGGGTGGCCGGAGACGTAGTCGAACAGTTCGTAGAGTTCGCCGTCGAGTTCGAGGATGGTGTCGGCGGCGTCGCGCGGGCGGATCAGCCGGGGGAGGAGAAACCCCTTGCGGGTGAGGTGGTTCTGGATGGCGTGGGCGTAGCGGGCGCGTTCCATGCCGCCGCGGCTGAGGTCGCGTTTTTTGAGGAGGAACTTGCCCTTCGCGCTGACGATGCCGACCTTGGGGCTGCGCCGGCTGCCGCGTTTGAACTCGGTGATGGACTCGATGGCCCCCAAGTCGTAGTGGCTGAGCACGATCGCCAGTTCGTCGGCGGCGAATCTGTCCCGTTCTCGACGTCGCAAGAGCACATCCTATAATCGACTCCGCGGCGCATTGCAGCAACCGCCCGGACCACACGCGCATCATGATAGCCCGCCGAAGGGGTCGAGGCAACGCGGGAGCCGGGATTGGGGCGATGGCCGCAGCGGTTTTCGCGGGGGAACGAGCCATGCAGCGCGACGACGCCTGGAACCTGCTGACGGAATACGTGGAGAGTCCGGCGCTGCGCCGCCACTGCCTGTGCGTGGAAGCGGCCATGCGGCATTACGCCCGGCAGGCCGGGGCGGACGAGGAGCTGTGGGGCGTCATCGGGCTGCTGCACGACTTCGATTATGAACGATTTCCCAATCCACCGGAGCACACCCGCGCCGGGGCGCGGATCCTTGAGGAGCGCGGAGCGAGCGCGGAGATCATCGGGGCGATTCTCTCCCACGCCGACTGGAACCTGGAGGCGTACCCGCGGGATCGTCCGGTGCGCAAGACGCTGTTCGCCGTTGACGAGCTGTGCGGGTTCATCGTGGCGGTGGCGCTGGTTCGGCCGGAGCGGCTCGCGGGACTGGGGGCCAAGAGCGTGCGGAAGAAGATGAAGCAGGCTTCGTTCGCCGCGGCGGTGAGCCGGGACGACATCGTGGCCGGGGCGGATGAGCTGGGCGTCGAGTTGAACGCGCACATCGACAACTGCATCGCGGCGCTGGTTCCGCACGCGGCCGAACTCGACCTGCTTCCAGAGCAAACGTCGTGACAGCAACCCCCGCGGCGCAGTGATGACGCGTGCCGCTATGAGGCGTCGGGGGGGTCGGGCTGATCGGCGGCGGTTGCGTTTTCGCCTTCGGCGGCATCGGGGGGGCGGATGGCGTCGAGCAGTTCACGGGCGGCCTGGTTGTCGGCGTCGAGTTCGAGCACCTGCTGGGCCAGCTCAACCGCCCGATCATTGGCCCCGAGCATCCAGTTCAGCCGGGCTTCCTCGAGCATCAGGGCCGGTGCGGCCGCGAGTTGGGGATTGCTGCGCTGCCCCTCGATGAACGAGCGGATACTGCAATAATCGATGAGGCGGTTGAGGTCGGCGAGATCCTGCCAGGTGCGGGCCCGGTCGACTGCGCCGGCCGGCCGATCGGGGTACAGTTCGACGAGCTTGGCGTAGCAATTGTTGAGGAGGTTGTAGTACTCCTTGAGCTCCATGAGGAGTTCGAGCTTGCCGGGCGATTCGCGCACCTGCTGCTCCATCATTTCGACGGCTTCGCGGGCCGCCTGGATGGCCTCGTCCACCTGCTCGGACCTGGCGAGGAAGCCGCGGGCGAGCACCGCGCGGTAAGCGGCGGTGTTGTCGCGATCCAATTGGATGGCCCGGCGGGCGCTGGCCACGGCGTCTTCGGGTTCGTTGAGCTTGAGATAGGCGCGGGCCAGGCCGACGTGGGCGTCCGGTTCGTCGGCGGCGAGTTCGATCGCCCGGCGGTATTCGGCCGTCGCGAGCTTCGGGTAGCTGACCACGTAGAGGTCGCCGACGAGCTTGTGGGCGAGCCAGTCGTTTTTGCCTTGATCATCGCGGAGATAGGCCTCGATGTAGCCGAGGGCTTCGCGCGGCCGATTGGCCAGGATGGAGAGGCGACCGAGCAGAAACTGGGCCCGGGCATTGAGGGGATCCAGTTCCTGGACGTACTTGACGAGGCGGGTGGCGTCGGAATAGGCGGTCTGCTGCTGTTCCACCGGGAGGGTGTCATCCTCGAGCCCCACGACCAGCTCCCGGGCGCGGGTCAGCGCGTTATCAATACTGAGGCGTAATTCCTCGGCGGCGGCGCCGGAACGCCCGGGCGTCTGCTGGGCGTGCAGATCACCGCTGGTTACACCCAGCGCCAATACGGCGATCAGCAGCGACGGGCGGCGAGTCCGGGCAGGTTGTGACGACATAGGCAGAGTCCTCCTTGCTCAGTGCTACGAACGCCCGCGGACGAATGTTTGCGCGGGGCCGGCTTGGCCGGCCGGTCTGATCCGCGAACGCGGGGAGGATAGCCCAACAACGGCGCCCTGTACACGGCGAGACGGCTGCGCTGATGGGCGCTAGCCCTCGATTGACAGGGAACTCCCCTCCAGGTCGACGGCATCCTCGCAGTCAGCCGACTCACCGCTCGAGCGGGTGATTTTGTCGAGGAGCATAACCCAGGTTTCGCGTTCGAAACGAAGGACGTGGAGGGCCTCGTCGATAGGCTTGATTTCGTGCTGCACGCAACCGTCAACGAGCCGCCGGTAGACGAACATGTAGAGGGCGGAGAGGCGCCCGCACAGTTCGGGGGCGATTTCGGGGCGCAGGCCGCGTTCCATCTCCAGGACGATCTTCTGGGCCCGGGAAAGCCGTTCGTAGGCCATCTCGTAGTTCTTGGCTTCGACCGCCTCGCGCCCCTCGGTGGCGAACCGAATGGCGCCGTCGTAGAGCATCAACTGGAGCTGCTCCGGCGACGCGGTCATGACTGCGTCCCGCAGGTATGGATTGGGTCCGCTGGGGGTCATCTCGCTGGATGTATCGGTAGTTCGCCCGGGCAGATCAACCAAAAACCAGGGCCCACAGCCCGAACCGAGGCGAAGGGCGCGGCCTCGGCGCGCGCTGTCGCGTCGAGAAAGTTAACATCGGACACTTACCATCTGGGGCCGCGACGGGGTACTACCCGGCCAAGCCCGCCAACTGGGACAGGGCGGACTGCTGGTCCTGCATGCCGGCGAGCACCGACTCGAGGTTGGCGTATTGGCGTTCGAGCTGGGCGCGGCGGCGCTCGAGGGAGAGTTCCATGGCCTCGATGCGGTCGTTGAGGTCATCGACCTGGTCGCCGAGCACATCGTCGCGTCGGGCCATGAGGCCGTCACCCTCGGCGGTGATCTCCTCGAGGAGCTTGTCGAGGACGGATCCGACGCCCACGTCCTCGGCGGTGAAGAAGGCCTCGACGGCGGCCGGATCCTCCGCGTACTTCTCGCGGAACTTGTCCGCGTCGAAGGACAGACGAGCGCCGTCACCGAATTCGATGCCGACGGCGCCGAGGGTCTGCAAACTGGGGATGCCCGAATTGAACCGCCCCACCAGCGCCCGCGTCAGGCGGGTCTCGATCGTGGCGACCGTGGCGTCGCTCTGGAGGACGGCGCGGGTCTCGGTTTCCACGTCGTAGCGGGTGAGTTCGTCGATGCGATCGACCACGGCGTTGTAGTTGTCGACGAACTTCTGAATCTGGCTGACGACGCCGTCGACGTTGCGGGCGGTGGCGACGGTCACCGTCTCGTCGGAGACGCTGGTGAGGTTGAGCTCCACGCCGGGGATGGCGTCGGTGATGGTGTTGCTGGAACTGCTGATGACGATGGGGTTGTCGGCGCCTCGTCCGCCGACGAGCACGACGGCATCCTCGGCCGCCACCAGCGTGCTCATGTTCAGGTTCGTGCCGCCGGCGTCGAAGAGCACCTCTCCGCGTTTGCCGGTGACGCCGGAGGTGACGGACAGGCGATAAGGTGCATTGGAGGCGCCATCGTTGAACACGGTGGCGTTGAGGTCCTGGGACGCGTCGCGGATCTTGCCGGCGACGTCGTTGAGGGAATCATCGGCCTCCACGTCGATGCGGATCTCGTAGGAGCCGTCGATGGTGTTCTCGCCGTAGTCGGCCGTGCCCGCGAGGCGCAGATCCTTGGCGACGGCGCCGCCGTCCTGATCTTCGATGGTCAAGCGGCCTTCGCCGGTTGTGGCGTCGGTGATGGCGATGCCGTCGCCGGTGGGGTTGATGGCCGCGGTGACGCCGAACGGCTCGCCGGTCTTGTTGATTTCGTCGATGACCGCGCCCATGGTCCGCAGGCTGCTGTCGATGTCGATGTTGAAGGACTGCCCATCCGCGGTGGTGATGCGCAGGGCGCCCGCGCGCACGCCGCGCCCGGCGTTGAGCGTTTCCAACTGGGTTCGCTCGTTGATGTACTGGCGCTGGAGGTTCACGCCGTTGACCTCGAACTCCTCAAACGTACCGGCGATGCCCAGTTGCTCCGCGAGCGAACCGCTGACGTCGGCGATGGTGAGCGGTGCGCCGGTGGCGCCGGTGGTGTCGGTGATGGCGATGCCGGTGCCGATCGCGTTGACCGACGCCTCCACGCCGGGGACGTTGGCGTTGATGCGGTCGATGATCTCCTGCACGGTCTCGGCGCCGGAGAAGTCGACGGTGACGGCCGCACTGCCGTCGCGGGGGGTGAAGCTGATTTCGCCGAGTTCGAGGCCCTGCCCGCCGTTGACCGAGGTGAGCAGGACGGTGTTGAGGCCGGCGATGAGCCGCCGGGAGGTATGCTGCTGGTCGAGTTCGCCGGCGATGCCGAGGTCTTCGGCTGCCAAGGACGCGCGTCCGGCGGCGTTTTCTGCGGCCTCGACCCGCAGGCCGAGCGGGCCGGCGCCCGTATCCTCCAACTGAATACCGGTGTCGGTGAGGCGGGCCACGACGTAGCCGTCATTGCCGGTCGCGTAGTTGATGGCGCGGACGACGTCGCCGACGGTCTCGATGCGGTAGACGCCGCTGCCCTGGATGGTTGTGCCGGTCGTGCGGCCGGCGATGCCGAGGTCGCGGGCGGCGTGCCCGTTGACGTCCTCGATGATCAGTTCCTTGGCGTTGTCTTCGTCGGCAACCTCGGACTTGTCTTCGATGGTGAGGCCGGCGACGCCGCTGACGCCGACGCCCGGGCGAAGTTCCACGTTGAGCGATTCGCCGGTGTTCTCGTCGACGGCGGCGTTCACGATCGCGCGGACCTCGCCGATCGTGGTTGCGGAGCTGAGATCGACGGTGCCGGACTCGCCGCGGCGATTGGTGATGCGCATCGTGCCCAGGCGAACGCCGTTGCCGCTGTTGAGCGCCTCCAGCCGGAGATCATCCTTGATGGTGGAAACGCTCAGGGCCACGTCAAAACTGGTGGAGTCGCCGGTGGTGATGGTGAAGTCGGTCAGGCCGTTGCCGTTGACCCGGACGCCGTTGCCGTCGTTGAGGGCCTTCAACTGGGTGTTGTCGGCGAGACGCACGAGGTTGCCGCCGGCGATCAGGTCGCCCTCCACGGATTGGCGAATGCCCAGATCGGCGGCGGCGTAGCCGCCCTTGAGATCCTCGATCTTGAGCGTGCCCTCACCGCCGGAAAGGTCTTTGATTTCCAGGTGGTCGCCGACGACGCGGGCCTTGACGTTGATGTCCGCGGCGGTGTTGATCGCCTGGAGCACATCGTCGATGTCGACGGCGGCGGACAGGTCGACGACAGCGGACTCCCCCGCACGGTCGGTGATCTGGACTTTGCCGCGGCGCACGCCGTCGCCGCCGTTGAGGTCGCCGAGCATGGTGGGGGTATTGAGCCGGCCGTTGCCGACTTCGATGGTGATCTGCCCCGTGCCCACGGGCGTCGATTTGGCGTCGGCGAACCCGTTGCTGATGATCTGGTGGGAGGTGACCAGGGATTTCACCATCAGATCGAGGACGCCGGGCGACGCGTCCTCGGAGGCGGACGCCGTGAGGATGCTCTCGTTGCTGCTGGTGGCGGAAAACATGTTGAAGAACGACGACTTGGTCAGACTGGTGGTGCTTCCGCGCAGGGAGACGAGGCGGGCGTTCAATTCGAGCAGACTGCTCCGCTGCTTTTGCACGGTGCTGAGTCGCTCGGTGAGCAGTTTTTTGGGGCCGGACGCCTGGGCGATGATGGAGTCGATCAGTTCGGCCGTCGGAAGGCCGGAGATCAAGCCGGTGCCGCTGGAGATTCCACTCATGATCGGTCTCGCTGCGTTGAGTTCGGTCGCCCGGTCGGCGCGTCCGCGCAGGCCAAGCGCATACAGAGGTTATCGGCACTGCGGGGGGGCGGACTGGAGGGGGTGGTCGCGGGGGCGGCTCCGGTGGCGCAGGAACTGGTTGGCCGGGCGAAAAAAAAAGCCCCGGTCGACGTCGACCGGGGCTGAACGTATTCGGTGGTTTCGCGTGATCGCGTAGCGGGGTTATCCGAGCAGGCCGAGAATGGCCTGCGGCAGCGAATTGGCGATCTGGAGCGTGTTCTGGGTGCTCTGGAAGAGGATCTGGGCCCGGGTCATGGCGGAGACTTCTTTGGCGATGTCCGCGTCGCGGATGACCGATTCGGAGGCGCTGACGTTTTCCAGGGCGATCTGCTGGCTGCTGATGTTGGTTTCGATCTGGTTTTTCTGAAGGCTGCCGAGCCGGCCGCGGAAGGTCGCCACCTGGTTGATCGCTTCTTGGACGATCTCCTGGGCGGCGACGAAATTCCCGCCCTTGACCTCGTTGAGGCCGCCGCTGCGGATGCTGTCGAGGAAGCCGATGACGCTGTTGCCCAGGGAGGCCGAGTTCATCGAGTTGAGGGCGATGCTCACCTGGGCCTGGGGCGTGACCGACGGTCCAAGCTGGAAGAGGGAACCGCCGCCGGTGACCTGGAATGACGCGGTGGAGGCGGTTTGCTGGGCGAAATCGGCATCGAGATAGAACCGGGCGTCGAGGTTGCTGGTGCGGACGTCGACGCGCAGTCCGTTGCTGTCGGCGATCTGGCCGTTGACCAGCACGGTGGGGTCCACGCCTGCGTCACGGACCTCGGGAGCGCCGGCGGTGTAGGTGCTGCCGTCGATGAAATTGCCGGAGAGCGTTTTGACCTGAACGAACGCATCGTCGCCAAAGAGTTCGCTGCGGATGGAGAGCGTGCCGCCGCTGACGATGGCGGAGACACCGGTGCTGTCTTTGACCGCGTTGATGCTCGATGCGATTTCAGCAATCGTGGTGCCGGAGGCGAAGGCGAGAATCTCGGCGCCTTTGTTGCCGGTGAGTTCGATGGTGGCGGCGCTGGTGGTGGCGCCGGCGATATTGAGGGTGCCGGTTTCGGCGGAGCCGGCCACCTGCACGACGATGTTCTGGCTGCTGCCTTCGGGGACGCGGGCGCCGAAGACGCTGATCGATTGCACCTGGGAGGTGAGCAGCGACTGGTTCGCCGAGGAGAGCGAATACGCCAGGCTCCCGTTGAGCAGTTTCTTGCTGCCGAAGGAGGTCGTGTTCGCGATGCGGTCGATGCTCGACAGGAGCGAATCGATCTCGAGCTGGTTGGCTTCGATCTCTTCGTTGGAGAGCGCGCCTTCATTCGCCGTGTTGACGATCAAGGCGCGGAGGTCGAGCAGCAGGCTGGAGGTCTCGTTGATGGCGCCCTCGGCCGTGGAGATGACATTGATCGCGCGTTGCGAATTGTCAATGGCCTGGTCGATCGCGGAGATCTCGCTGCGGAGGATTTCCGAAGCGATCAGTCCGGCGGGGTCGTCCTTGCCGCGGTTGATGCGCAAGCCGGTCGCGAGCCGCTCGAGGCGAACTTGCAGATCGTTGGTGTTGGTGCGAAGGCGACCTTGCGCGATGAGCGAAGGAACGTTGGTCTGGATCCGCGTCATGACATCCTCCGTGATGCTGGCGACTACTCGCAGGTAGTCCCGAGTCGCGCCACCGTGCGCGACCCCAATCCGTTGTCGGCGAAATCAAGTCGCCGGTTCGCTTCCAGCCCCCCGGGGAAGTCCTGGCGACCCTGACGGATTTCACAGCTTCCGTCGGACGCCGCCCTGGGTGCTATCCCGCATTTCGTCCCCCCCGAATGCCCGCTTTAGATAAAAGCCGCGGGGACATGAACTTGCCGGCTTATAGGACGTCGCGCGAGGCGCAGAAAAAAGGCCTCGCCGGACGCCGCAGGGGTCCGGCGAGGCCGCCATTTTCGTCTTAACCCGTTTAGCCGAGCAGACTTAGGACCGACTGCGGCTGAGCGTTGGCCAGTTGCAGGGTCGAGGTCGCCGACTGGAGCAGGATCTGCGAGCGGGTCAGGGCGCTGGTTTCCTCGGCGAAGTCGGTTTCGCGGATGGCGCTCTCGGCGGCCGCGGTGTTTTCGTAGGCCACGAGCAGCGAATTGACCGCCGTCTGCAAGGTGTTCCTTTGGAAACCCCCAATGCGTCCCCGCAGGCTCGAGACCTGTTCCTGGGCGGCCTTGAGCACGCGTTGGGCGGTGGCGAAGTTGCCGCTCTTGATGTCGTTGGCGCCGCCGCTGGCGAGGGTGTTGAGCATGCCGTCGGCCGCGGCTCCGAGGGAGGCCGTTGATACCGATTGAAGTCCGATGGTCTCCTGGCCGACGAGGCTCACTTCCGGCGCGATGTTGAACTGCGCGCCTCCGCCGGTGACGTCGAAGGACGAGTTTTGCGGCGTGGCGGCGCCGCCGAAGGACGCGGCCAGCTTCAGATCCACCGCCAATGATCCCGTGCGCACCGAGGCGTTGAGGCCGTTCACATTGGCCTGCGTGCCGTTGATGATCACCGTGCCGTCGGTGCCGTTGCTGCTGCTGGCGTGGTCGGTGGCGGTATCGGTTCCGTTGATCGCCATGCGGCCGTTGTTGCCGATCACCTGCACCGAGACCAGGGCGTCGGAGCCGTACTGCGTCGAGGAGAAACGAATATGGTCGGTGCCCGCGACGTCGACGGTGGACGCCGAGACGCCGGTGAGCTGGGAGCTGGAGTTGATCGCGGTGACGATGTCGGCCTGGGTGGTGCCCGAGGCGAAGCTGAACACTTCCGCGCCGAGCGTGCCGCGCACCTCGAGGCTGGTGGAGGCGGAGAGCGTACCGCCCGTACCGCCGCCGACGGCGCTGACGCTGGCGAAGGTCGATCCGGTGAGGACGTCCACCGCGACGGAGCGGGCGGCGCCTTCGGGGATCTTCGCGGCATTAATGCGCACGTCGGTGATGTCCGAGCCGACCACGCCGGAGGTGGTGAAATCAAACGCCCCGCCAAGCAGCTTGGTGCCGTTGAACTCGGCCGTGTTGGAGATGCGATCGATCGACTGGAGAATCGCGTCGATCTGCGACTGGTTCGCATCCAGTTCGGCCTGGCTCAAGCCGGCGGTGCTGGCGCTGCGGTCGATCAGGTCTTCGAGATCGAGGAGCAGGCGGTTGGTTTCGACCAGGGCGCCTTCGGCGACGGCCAGCACGTTGTCGGCGCGCCGGGCGTTGTCGATGGCGGCGTTGATCGCCACCTTGTCGGCGCGGAGGGTCTCCGAACCGATCAGGCCGGCGGGATCATCGGCGCCGGTGTTGATCCGCAAGCCCGTGCTCAGCCGCGTCAACGACTGGTTGAGGGCTTTGTTCTGCGTCCCCAGAACGCGTTGGGCGACAAGTGACTGAACATTGGTGACGATTCGACTCATTTTCGCTCGGGCCTCCAAGAATCAGCGGACTGACGCACCAAACGCAGGGCGGGTTCCGCAGGCGACCTCATTACGCTCGAGGTCAAGGGCTCGCGACTCAATTGTCTTGGCCGGCGTCGCGGACGTTCGCAGTGCCGGTCACGCATAGCTCGAATCGACTTGCCGATAAACGCCCTTTAAGTGATTTGCAGGCCCGATCATGCGCCTCGCGAATCGGACCCTTTATCTGGACGGTGTGGTGTTTACTGACATGCGAGCGCTGCGCCGGCGCGCCGTTCTGCCCGGGTTTTATTGGACAAACTGGCGATGACGTCCCAGAAGTAGCGCGCGAAAATAACTTTGTATTGAGACGTCGCAGGTCCGCTATGTGACGCCGTCGGCGCGCTTCCGGACGCTATCTGCGGGAACGAAAAAGGACGCAACGACCTGTCGTTGCGCCCTTCGTGAATTGCGACTGGATAGTTGATCGCGCGTCAGCCGGCGGCGAGCGCCACCTGTTCGCGGATGGCCGTGGCGATTTTCTGGTACACGGCGCTGGGAATGACGTCGATCTTGAGGATCGCGGCGAGTTCCTCGACGTCCGCTTCCACCGCGCCGAGGATGTTGACCAGCACGGTGAGTTCGACGCCCACGAACGCCGTCGCCTCGGCACAGACCGCGGCGCTGGCGTGCACGTCCGGAATCTCGCAGAGCAGCTTGGCGATCCGGTCGGCGGCGTTGATCACCCGGGCCATCTGTGTCGCGTCGTCGCTCACCTGGACGCCGTTGTCGTGGCTGTGCGCGACGGCGGTGCACATGTGTTCCGGCAGGCTCCACTCGCCCAGCACCACCGCGGAGACTTCCGCGTGATGCGCCGCGACGGCCGCCTCTTCATCGTCGCAGGTGAACGATTCGCCGTGGGGGGCGTATTGCTCTGCAATCGGGGCGTAGGCGTCGGGCAAGGCCTGGGCCAGAACGGTAATGCCGATGTCGGCGAGCAGGGCGCAGAGGAAGATCTCGTCGCGGAGCCGGGGGCAGATCTCGTCGGCGATGCGGGCGCCGATGACCGCCGCCGCCAGGCTGCGGCGCCAGAAGTAGCTGCGATCGACCAGGCCGCCGCCGGCGTCGCCGACCGCCTCCACCAGGTAGCGGCCCAGCACCAGCGACCGGGTGCGTCGCGGTCCCAGCAGCGTCAGCGCCTGCTTGAGCGAGGTCACCTTGCGCGACACGCCGAAGAGCGCGGAGTTGGCCAGGCGCAACACCTCGCTGACCGTGCCCGCGTCAACGCTTAAGACCTTGACGACCTTGTCATAGTCGAAGTTGGGATCCTGAATGACCTCCAGGAAGCGCATGACCACCTGGGGCATGGAGGGGACGGCCGCGGACTTTTTGATCGCTTCCGATACGCTCGGGTTCATCCTCGTTTCTCCGTTCTGCGCGTAGAGACACGCCGTCCCCCGGCATGGGGCGCGCGGCGTCTTCACCTCTCGTATCGGAGACATCGGACCAGCGATGTAACAATTCACATATTACCGGTCGCGGCGAGGGCGTCCGCGTAAAATGAACCGCGTTGACAGCCTGGGCCGCGCGATTTACAAGGCAATGAAAGCGGTCCTGAACACCCTGCAAGGCTCGCCCGCCCAGCAGGCCACCGATCCGCACCAGCCGCCCCAAGGCCCTGCATCAACCCGGAGGATCCGGGGGAGTATCGCCATGACGCAACTGCTCGAGGCCCGCGCCGGCCGAGTCACCGATACCATGCGCCGCGTCGCTCAGCGGGAAAACGTCCCCGTCCGCTGGGTCCGGGAGCAGATTGTGGCCGGCAAGCTGGTCATCCCCGCCAATGGCCGGCATCTGCCGCCTCATGGCCGTCTCGATCCCCTGGGCATCGGCAAGGCCCTTGCTACCAAGGTCAACGCCTGCCTGGGTACGGCCCCGGTGGACGCGTCGCCCGACACGGAACGGGCAAAGATTGAGTGCGCGGTGCGGTACGGGGCCGACACGGTGATGGACCTGTCCATCGAGGGCGATCTGGACGCCGCCCGCGCCTGGCTGCTGGAAGTGGCCTCCGTGCCGGTGGGCACGGTGCCGACGTACCAGGCCATGCGGGAACACGACGTTGCGGAGCTTTCGCCCGACATGCTCCTGTGCACCATCGAGGCGCAGGCGGACCAGGGCGTCGATTTCATGACCATCCATGCGGGCATTCTTCGGGAGCACCTGCCCTTTGCGAAGCCGCGGATCATGGGGATCGCGAGTCGCGGAGGCGCTTTGCTGGCCCAGTGGATGATCCATCACGGCCGGGAGAATCCGCTGTACGAGCGGTTTGACGACGTGCTGGCCATCTTGCGCGAGCGTGACGTGTGCTTGAGCCTGGGCAACGGGTTGCGCGGCGCGTGTCTGGCCGACGGCGGCGACGAGGCCGAAATGGTCGAGATGCGGGTCGTCGGCGAATTGGCCGAGCGGGCCCGCGAGGCGGGCGTCCAGACCATGGTTGAAGGGGCGGGGCATCTGGCCTTTGACCGGATCCCCAAGCAACTGAAGACGCAACGGAAGATCTGCGGCGGCGCTCCGGTATTCGTGCTCGGCCCGGTGGTCACCGACGTTTTCCCGGGTTACGACCATCTTACGGCGGCGATCGGCGCGGTGTGCGCCGCGCAGCACGGCGCTGCGTTGCTGAGCGCGATCACGCCGCGCGAGCACCTTGGTCCGCCCCGGCTGGAAGATATCAAGCAGGGTTGCACCGCTGCCCGTGCGGCCGCCCACGCGGCCGACATTGCCCGCGGGCTGCCGGGCGCCCGCGCCTGGGACGACCGGCTCGCCCGGGCCCGGTCGGAGAGCAACTGGTCGAAGCAATTCCTGCTGGCGTTTGATCCGGAGACGGCCGAGGCGTTGCACAACGACGCCGCCCCCCCGAGCCCCGAGAGCAACATCATGTTCGGGCACGACGAGAGTGCGGCGCGGCGCACGCGGGAGGTGCAGCGGATCCTGTCGGCGAACAGTTGATGTCAACGGGACGCGCCCCGCTGCTCGAATGGAGGCGTTCTTCAGGCCGGCCCCATTCTCCTTAATGCAGTGCGGATCCATTGCGGATTCAACCGAACCAGCCGCAGATTCCTCCGTACCAATCTGAAAGACACTCCTGATTGAGGAAAATCATGGAACCCACTGCTCAGGCGCTGGCGCCCGATGTGCGCGCAGACGCGGACAATATGAGCCGGTGCTGGCGGTGGCTGCGGCGACTGCTGGATGCGGGGCTGGCTGCGGCGGTGGCGCTTATCGGACTGATCGTGATCGCCGCGCGGTGCGTGCCCGTGGACGTCACGGCGACATCTGCGTCCCATGTCCGCGTGGCGATGTTCGCCGGTTTGGTTCGGACGCTGGCATTGCAGATCGGCTGCGTATTGTTGGTGCTTGCCCTGGCGGCGGCGGTGCGGCGCCGCTGGCGCCTGGTGCTGATGGCCATGCCACTGCTGGCGTTGAACCTGGGTCCGGCGCTGTGGAGCTATCGACCGCGCACACCGCCGGCGATCGCCGGTGAAACCGTGCGGATGATGACCTTCAACCTGTTTTACCACAATGACGACGTGGCGGGCGCGCTGGCCGAAATCCGGGCGGCTGATCCCGACATCCTGCTGCTCCAGGAGTGCAGCGATCGGTGGCAGGCGGCGCTGCGACCGCAGCTTCGCCGGACGTATCCGCATTCGTTTTTCAAGTCGCGCATCCGCAACCTGGGCCTGGCGGTGTACTCGAAGCGGCCGTTCGTCGAACCGGTGGAGTGCAGTGATTTCAACGACTATCCGCCGGCGGCGCCGTTGCGTGTGGTGGTGGATATCGACGGCCGGCCGACCGCCATTTACAACGTTCACCTGTACCAACCGTACCCGCTGCGGACGGCTCTGCGGCGGCGGGCGCAGGTTGCGGGCATCTTCGAGCGGCTCAACCGGGAGACGCTGCCGACCATGCTCATTGGGGATTTCAACGAGACGGAGACGGGGCCGCTGGCGGCGGAAATCAGCGATCGCGGTTACACCGAGGCCTTCGACCTGGGCGGCTGGGGGCACGGGGCCACCTGGCCCGACAGGCCCCTGGTCGCGTGGCTGCCGGGGATTCGCATCGACCACATTTACCTGGACGACGCGTTCACCTGTACGGCGTGCCGTGTGGGCCGCGGGGCCGGCTCCGACCACCGGCCGGTGATCGCGGATGTTGGTTTTCGCATCGTGCAATGACGCCGATGGAGCGGCGCGTGGGGGAATCGCCCTACCCGTCCGGTCGCCGGGCGAACTGCATACGAACACCGATGCATTCGCCGGAATAGAGCACGGCCGGCCCAACGCGTTGCAGCGTCGGGCCGGCCGTGGTTTCGTCCGAATTGGGTTTACGTCCCTCAGAGGCGGCTGCCCCGCTCACGTCGCCGTTTGAGGCGTTGACGGCGACGGAGGATCAAGTGTCCTTGTCGGCGGCGGGCTGAGCTTGCTTGGCGTCCTCGTCGCCGGTCCCGGCGGCTTTGACCCTGGGCTTTTGCGGAGCATCGGCTTTCTTGGCGTTAACTTTCTCGGCGTCATCCGACGTCCGCTTGGCCTCTGCATCCACCGACTTGGACGCCTCGGCAGACCCGGTGCGGGCCGCTGGTGCGCGGCGCACGGGGGCGGCCGGCGCGCGGTGCACAGGCACCCGTCGTTCGATGTTCGACGAAGTCCGGTTGCTGCGGATACGCCGGCACATCACCGGAATCTGGACGACCGGCATGTCCTCGTCGTCGGTTTTGACCGCGATGCGCTTGGTGGCGCGGAAGGGCTCGAAGCCTTCGGTCGCTTTCAGGGTGACCATCCAGCGGTCGTTGATTTCCCTCGTTTCCACCTCGAGACCGGGATAGTCGATCTCCGCGCTGAGCACGTCGTGCGGCCCGCCCTCGTTCCAGATGAGGGTCGCCGACTGGCTCCAGGAGGCCGGCGCGTCGGTGGGAATGGACAAGCGCGAGGGCGACACGGTGACTCGCGGAGGGATCATGCCGTAGACGCGCAACTCGGCCTCGGGCTCCGCCTCGACGCCGGTCTCGATTTTCAGCACGGTGTTGATCCGCGTGCTCGAGGGTTTCACCTTCCCGCGGACGACCAATTCATACCGCTCGTGGGGGACAACTTCCTTCAATTCGGCGGTGACCTCGTCGGACTGGAACGGCTTGAGCTTGGGCGTGATCGGACCCGCATCGCCCTTTTCGAGCTGCACGGTCCGCTCCACCGCCTCGCCGCCACGGGACATGCGACCGAAGAAGACCCGATTGGGTTTCATCTTGATCGATTCGAGAATCTGCCCGTCGCACACCAACTGAACGGTTTGGTGCTTCGGATCGTTAGTCTGAACGGTGATCGTCTTCTTGAAGGCGCCATTGAGCTTGTGGCAGTTCAACTTGACGATGAACTCTTCGGTTGCGCCGGGTTTGATCGTACGGTCGGACCGACCGTTGTATCTGGTCCCTCACCCGCCCTTGGCGCGGATGTGCAGATCGGCCGTGCCCTCGTTCTTGATATTGAATACGAAGTCCACGCTCTTTCCGCTGCTGCGCCAGATGGGTTCGGCCGTCGCGTGCAGGGTATCGCAGGACCACTTGGCGTTTTCGTCCGGCGTGAGTTGCCGGCCGCGCGCCCGCGCGGCGCCGCGAGCGCCCCGGGTGGCGCGAGTGCGTACCGGCCGCCGGGGCCGAGGCTTGGCCTTGTCGTTCTCCCGCTTGGCGGGAGTCGCTTTTTCTTTCGCCTGGGGATCGGGTTCGGTCTTCGCGGGTTCTGCCTGGTCATCGGCCGCACTGGCGGGCTGCGGCGAAGCCTTGGCCGCTTCCGGGGACGCCTGGGCCAACGCCCGAGGCGCGGCCGCGAGCAGGCCGCATCCGACAACGCACAGTGCCAGCCGCCGCCAACGCGGCGGGGTGCTCCACTTCAATATCATACGCATTCCTGCCTCCAACAATGGAGTCTCACGGCGGGGGGTTGCCCGTCCCGCTGCGCTGGTTGCAAGCCCTTTTCAGGCTCCCATGGCGTGTAGCGTCAGAATGCCACAGGCACTTCAGCACCGGCTCAGAACCGGTGCGCACCGCGGATTCAGCAAGCGCGCCAGCGCCGAGTATAGCCTCCCCGCGGCGGGATTGAAACACGGTTATCGGACGCCCGTGTTGCAGCAATGTAACTCCCGAACCCGTCGGCCGCAGGGCGGGTCGAACCCCATGCTCGCCCCGTGGCTGGTCGATAGGACTGGCAGGCCGCTCACGAGGAGGGCCTGCGAGCCACAGGGGAACACACCATGCTGACCGCCACCGAGCCGACGACGGCGCTGACCGTACTGCACGACCTCCTGGCCCAGGCCGTTGCCGCCGAGGCGTCGGACCTGCACCTGCTCGCGGGCCAGGCGCCGCGGCTGAGGGTCCACGGGCGACTCAAGGCCCAGGGCGAGCGGCTGAGCGGTGCGCAACTGGCCGACATGCTCCGGGCGGCGTGCCCGGCCGCCCGCGCCGAGATGATCGATGCCGACGTGCACGCAGCCAGCCAACGGCTGGGCACGACCCTGCGTCACGATCTCGACTTCTCGTATGAGGCGGACTTCGGGGGCGAGCGTCACCGATTCCGGTTCAACCTGTTTTATGCTCACGGACAACTGGGGGCGTGCATTCGGCTGGTTCCCGCCCGGGCGCCGTCGATCGAATGGTCCGGGCTGCCGCCGGCGGTCTTGGAGCGCATCATGGCCCTCCACAACGGTCTGGTTCTGGTGACGGGCATTACCGGCTCGGGTAAAAGCACGACGCTGGCGATCATCCTCGAGCAGCTCGTGGATCGCCGCGGCTGCCGGGTGATCACCATCGAGGAGCCCATCGAGTACGTCCATGCCTTCAGCGACAACGCGCTGATCACGCAGCGCGAGGTGGGGGTGGACGTCCCCAGCTTCGCCGCGGGTCTCAAGTACGGCTTGCGCCAGGATCCGGACGTGATCATGGTCGGCGAAATTCGGGATCGGGAGACGGCGCAGATGGCGCTGACGGCGGCCGAGACCGGTCACCTGGTCCTATCCACCATCCACACGCGCGACGCCAAGGGCGCGATCAGCCGCTTCACCGACCTCTTCCCCCGGGACCGCTCCGATGAGATCTGCGCGCAACTCGCTCTGAATCTGCGGGCGGTGCTCAGCCAGCACCTGTTACCCAACGCGACGCCGGGCCAGCGGCGCGTGCTCGCCATGGAAGCGATGTTTAACAACCTGCCGATCGCCAGCGCCATCCGTTCGAACAACCTGGTGGCGGTGGGCGACGCGATCCTGACCGGCAAGGCCGACGGCATGATCACGCTGGATGAATCGCTCGCCCAGCACGTGCAGGCCGGGCGCATCACGCCCGAAACGGCGACCGAGCACGCGAATAGCGCCAGCCGTATGTCCGCGATGATGCGGCGATGATGCGGCGATGAGGACGGGGCGTGGGAAAGTGACGAAGTTGCGAAGTGACGAAGTGACGAAGTAACGTAGTGACGTAGTGACGTAGTGAGAAAGGTCGCTTCGGGTGGTGTGCTTGCTGATTTCGCCCCGGCTTGGTCGCGGCTTGTGAAGCCAATTCGATGGACATGCCTGATGGCCAAGGCATTTTTGGCCCGGCACGCCGGGATTTCTGCGCCACGGGGTAGACATACGCAAACCGGCCCCGCCTTTTGAGGGAAAGGCAGGGCCGGTCGTTCTTGCGTGAACTTTGCAGGCCGCGCGCGGTCCGCGTGCAGTCTGCGCTGGGTTCTACAGGTTGTATCCGGCGTCAAGCGCCTTGGCGATCCGCGTGCGCGCGTCGATGAGATGCGCCCGGCAGAGCGGGTCGAGATTCTCGGCCGATGACACCTTGTCGATCTTCTCGCCCAGCGACTGGAGGGTCATCCGGGCCACAGCGATCGCGTCTGCGGGATAGGGACCGTTCTCCGGCGCCATGACCATGCGGGTCAGCAACCGCAGGTGGTTGCGCTGCAAGCCCCGCCGCATGCTGCCGATGTACGACGCCCGCGCGGTGTAAGCCTGCTCGCCAGGTCCGTCGTCAAGCTCCGACCAGACGGCGTTGGTCACCTCGCCGATCAGGCTGGCGACGGTCACCGCCTCCTGGTCGGCCGGCACCTGGAGGGTCGCGTCATGGACCCGCCCCACCGTCACGGGATTGGTCACGCCGAACAGCACCCAATACTGGATCGCCGCGATGCGGTCGTGCAGCGGATACTCCTCGACCGAGTCGTACGCGTCGCTGCCCCAGTGCGACCAGCGTCCAGGCGCGAGCAACTGAAGCTGCTCGGGCTCGAACTTGAACGCGTCTTCGGAAAAGACCCGCTCGGTCAGGAAAGTGAGCGCGGCGCGTTGCTCGGCCGCGGGGACGACCTCGATGGGTGGCCGGGCGTTGGGATCGCCCTTGTGATGGCGGTGCATGTACTGCCCGCCGATCATGCGGGTGGCGAAGCGCGTCACCCGGCTGTACTCGAACAGGAGCATGTCGAAGGTGCGGCGGAGACGATCGTAGCTTTCGCCATCCTCGATGGCCCAGTCCGTCATGTCCTTGCGCAGGTTGTCGACCAGGTCCATGCGGTAGGCGGCGTATTCGACGGGATTGCTGCTGTGGTCGTAGACATTGACGAGCGGATCCGGTGAGAGGAAGCCGCTGTTCTCGTCGGTGGCGAAGTCGAGGCCCTGCTCGGCAAGCTGGCCGGCGATCTTGGCCAACATGTCCTCTTCGCTCTCCCCCTTGCCGGGGACGCGGTAGCCATAGGCGATGGCCAGTTCGTCGTAGGGTCCGACGCTCTGGTTCACGTAGACCTTGCGCTTGCTGCGATCGAGGTTGTAGACGGCGGGGTTGTAGTCCATGACGCTGGCGGTGGTGGGGACGTCGGGATCGTTGTTGGCGAGGATTTCGGCCATCGACTTCCAGGCACTGGCCTTGAAGTTGTGGCGCAGGCCCAAGGTGTGGCCGACCTCGTGGCAGGCGACCAGCTTGATCCACTGGCCGACGAACTCGTCGCGCCCGACGCCGGGCTCGGCGACGGCCTCGAGGATGGCCGTGCCCAGGCACATTTCGTGGGCCACGCCGTTCGCGTAGGTGCACATGCCGTGGGCATGGGCGTTGTCGAAGATCTTGCCGGCGGGCAGTTCGAAACCGCGCATGGGCTCGTGGGCCTCGTGCAGGCCGGGCATCACCTTCTCGGCGTAGCTCTGGTAGCGCCACTCGGGATGCGCGCCGAGAAACGCGTCCAACTGCTCGTCCTCGTAGGCGGCGGGGCCCTCGGCCAGCAGGCGGCCGTAGCGGTCGTACCACACCCGGGCCATCGAATCGTCCATGATGATGTCGGCGTCGAGAATCTCGCCGGTGATCGGGTTCGCCCGGCTGGGGCCCATGGCGAAGGAGCGTCCGCTGACGATCCAGCGGAAGAAGTTGTAGTTGACGTCTTCGGGGTCGAGGTGGGCGAACTCGTTGGAGTCGGTCTGCTGGCGCACCTCGACGGCGTTGCGGATGCCGGCCTTCTCGAAGGCTTTGTTCCACATGAGGATGCCTTCGCGGATATAGCGGCGGTACTTCACCGGCACGGTCTTTTCGATGTAGAAGACGATCTGGTCGTCGGGATGAACGTCTGAGACCTCCTTGTCGGGCTCGGCCTTGCGCAGATGCCAGCGATGGATGAGGCGTTTGAAGGTCGTCTTGGCGTTGTGGTCGGTGGTCCAATCCTGCCGGGCGGTGAGGAAGTAGCCGATGCGGTCATCGGCCTCGCGGGGGCGATAGTCGGTCTTGGGCAGGCGCGAGATGCTGTAGTGCACGGTGGCCTTGGAGCCGCCGTTGCCGCCCATGTAGACCGCCTCGACCGCCAGCTCGGTGTTGTCGGGGAAGTTCTTCTTCTTGGACCACTTGCTCAGCGATGCGTCCATGCTGCCGCCGAACATGCGGCCTAGCTGGGAAAAATCGCGTTTGAAGATCGCATCGAGATCGATCACCGGGTCGCCGCCGCGCTTGGTCACGATGGGCGTGGCGAGCAGGACGGAGTCGGTGTAGGTGCGGTCGATCACGTCGGACAGGGTCGAGCCGGCGTTGTCGATCTGGCGACTGTCGGGCTCGATGAGCATCAGCTTCTTGTTGAACTCTTCCCAGCGCACCAGGGTGTGGCCGAACTGGTAGCCGGTGTACCGGCCGCCACTGGCGATGCTCTGGGCCATGAGGAAGTCCTGACCGATCATACCCTGGGGAATGACGGCCAGCAGGTTATCCGTCTTGGCGTTGTAGTAGAGGGGGAAGAAGCCTTCGATGAGTTCATACCCCTTGGTGACCTCGTCGAAGGGCTTGTAATCCGGTTTTTCTTCGCCGGCCCGTGCGAGCACCGGACAAATCAGCAGCGCCGCCAGGGCCCCCAGGCCCACGGCCCGCCGCACGGTCGTGTTTCGTTTCAGGTACATCATTCGCACACACTCCATTAAAGATCATGCCATCGAGTGAGCTGTGAACCCGCAGGCTTACTTATCGGTCATCATTGTAGAGACTGGCCGCTCGCGGTTTTCGTCGATACTTGTCGCCGCGCCGCCACGCCATGGGCCAGATCGTCCGGCGCCGCGGAGACCGGCTGCGCCCCCTCTGCGATTGCATTGGTTGCGGGCGACAATTGATGGCCGGGCCCTGCCCGGATATGATGCCGCCGACTGAGGTATTATCGGGAATTGCTTATGTTTTCTGGACTTACGACAATCAGCCTCCGCCGCGTCACCGCGTTCACCTGGACTTTGATGGCTTTGGCAGCACTGGCAGGCTGCAAGCCGGAGCGGCAGAACGCGCAGAACGACCACAGCGGGCGTCGGGCGGAGTCGCTGATCGACTTCCCCGCCGAGCTGCGGGCCGAGGATCCCAGCGTCAATGAATTCATCCTGAACGCCATTCAGACATGCATGGCCGAGGATTACGAGGCGTTTCGCCTGCTGTGGAGCGGTCTGGAGGAGCCTATCAGCGAGCAGGAATTCCGCCGCGGGTTCCGCGCCACCCGCAAGGTCACCATCCTGCACCTGCTCCAACGCCGCACGCGGGAGGGCGACATCGTCTACATTGTTCACAGCCTGGTGGAGCTGGACCCCAACGAGGTGCCCGAGCCGGAGCGGGACATCGTGCTCCTGCTGCGCAAAGAGAGTGGTAAATGGCGCGTCGCCCGGGCGCCGCGCGAGGAGGCCAAGGCGCTCAAGGCCCTGCTCTCCCGCGATGCCTCCACCAATGGAGAGGCGACCACGAACGGCCAGGCCACGACGAAAGGCCAAGCGGGCACCAACGGCTGGCCGGAGCATGACCACCCGTAAGCGCCCGGCCGGGCCGTCGGCCCATTCCTGGCGGCGCTGGCCGCCCCGAGACTTCCATGGACCCCCGAATCATCACCGCAGACGACAAGTCCCGGGCATCCGGCGGAAGCCTGCGCTCGCCCGATTTTCGCCGCATGGTCGGCTTGGTATGGCCGCACCGGCGGTTCATCACGGTGGGCCTGATCGCATCCATCTTCTTCGGCCTGCTGCACTCGGTGAGCATCGTGGGGGTTCTGCCCGTGCTCAAGGTGATGCTCGCCAAGGAGGGGCTGCACGGGTGGATCTATCGCAGCGTCGCCAGCGAGCGTCTGGATGTGCGCTTCGACGTCCGGGACGTGAGCACGGGCATCGACGCGCCGGATCGGCGCGAAGTGGTCATCACCAAGATCCACTCCAAGTCCCCGCTCGAGGGGTCGTCCGCCGCCGATTACGACGCGGTGACCGCGTTCCGGATCCTGCCGGCCGATGCCGCCGGTGAAGATGACACCGCGTTCCAGCCCGCCTATCCCTTCGCGTTCTTCGAGGCCATGGTGCAAGCCGGGGAAGGGGCCACCGTGGAACTGGTCGCCGGGCAGGACGACAAGTCGGCCCAGGTGCAGGCGCAACTGCAAGCGCCGTCGCTGGGCTGGTCGCTGTTGCGCTGGATCGGCGACCTCATTCCCCGCGAACAGACGCGGCAGGACCGGGTGAATACTCTCATCTGGGTGCTGTCGATCGTGGTGGGCCTTGCCCTGCTGAGCAACGTCGCCCGCTTCATCGCCCAGTATTATCTCGCCATTGGCGTGTTGCGCGGGGTGATGGACCTGCGGCGGACGCTGTACCGCAAGGTGCTGCGGCTGCCCATGGACTTTTTCACGCAGAACGTGGCCGACCTGGTCTCGCGGTTCGTGCAGGACGCCCAGGAAATTCAGCGGGGGCTCATCGCCCTGTTCGGCAAGCTGCTGCTGGAGCCCATCAAGGCGTTCTTCCTGCTGGTCGCGGCGCTGTGGATCGACACGCGCACCACATTGGCGTTGCTGATCGTCATGCCGTTGGCGCTGCTGCTGTTCTGGGCGGTGGGTCGGAAAATCCGCAAGGCCAACAAGCGACTGCTCCAGGCGTACGGCATGATGCTGGACGCGCTGGGGACGACGCTCCACGCCATCGGCGTCGTCAAGGCGTACAACGCCGAAAATCTCGAACGCCGCCGGCTCTGGCAGATCGACCGGAGGATGTTCGGCCACCTGCTGCGGATCACCCGGTTGGAGGCGTTTCTGCGGCCTTTGCTGGAGGTGCTCGCCATCATCGGCATCGCCGCGATCACCGTCTGGCTGGGGGCCCAGGTGATCGCCCAGCAGGCGGGGGCGCCCGGTCGGCCGCAACTGGGCATCGACGATTTCGCCACCCTGGTGCTCGTGCTGGGCATGCTGGTGGATCCGCTGCGGAAGCTCTCTGATGTGTATCCGCGGGTGGTGCGCTCGAGCGCGGGCGCCCGACGGATTTTCAGTGTGATCGACGCCCCGGAAGAGTCGGAGTTGTACGAGGGCGCGGTCGAACTGTCGCCGCTATCTGAGAGCATCGAGTTTCGCGACGTGAATTTCACCTACCCGAACGCGGCCGAGCCGGCGCTGCGCAACGTCAACCTGACGATTCACCAGGGCGAGACGGTGGCCATTGTGGGCGCCAACGGATCGGGCAAGACCACGTTGACCAAGCTGCTCAACCGGTTCCATGACCCGCAGAGCGGCGTGGTGCTCATGGACGGATTGGATATTCGCCGGGCGAAGCTGCGCAGCCTGCGCAAGCAGATCAGCGTGGTCACGCAGGACCCGGTCGTTTTCGCCATGACCATCGCCGACAACATCGCCTATGGGGCCCGCAACGTCACCCCCGAAATGATCGCAGAGGCCGCCCGCCGGGCCCACGCCGACGAGTTCATCAAGGAGAAGCCCAACGGTTACGACGAGCGGGTCGGCGAGCGGGGCAGCACCCTCTCCGGCGGCCAGCGCCAGCGGCTGTGCATCGCCCGGGCCATGATGCGCAACGCGCCCATCCTCGTCTTCGACGAGGCCACCAGCCAGATCGACAGCGAGTCGGAACAGAAGATCCAGGACGCCATCCGGGATTACGCCCGCGGGCGCACCACCATCCTCATCGCCCACCGCTTGAGCACCATCCGCTTCGCCAAGCGGGTGATCGTCATGGAGGCCGGCCAGGTGGTGGACAGCGGCACGCACCTGGAGCTGATCGCCCGCTGCCAGATCTATGCGACCTTGTGCCGCACCCAGTTGATGGAATAGGGCCGGACGTGATGCGGGGCGACCGCACGCCTGCCTGTTCAAGTTCGCTCTTGCGCCGGCATTCTGCGCGGCAGGCCGCGAGTCCACCGATTCGCATTCGGCACAGTTTCTGTCCAGGTCCAAGGTGAAAGTGCCAAAAGTCTTGGCACGATGCACGGAGCGCCCCTGCGGGCGAGGGTCCGATACTGTCGTCACCCGAGGCGTCGCCTCCGGCGGATGATCGGCGCAGGCCGACGGGGGAGGACGAAGGATCCACGCCGGCCGCGGGCGGTCCGACCTTTTGGGGAAACACTTGGCCGAACCCAACGCGATTCTCTGCTTCGGCCCCGGAGCAGGGACGCGGCAGCGCAATCGGCGCGTGGGTGCGCTCGCGCAAGTCGAGACTTAAACGAGAGTAAGCGCAGCGGCTGTGAGATTACGCGCGGCGAACACGTTTTTCACTTGCATCTGCGCGTTCCGTCGTGCATAGTGTAGGCAGACGACAACCGAATACGGTAACAGTTGTTTGAGAAAAAGGTCATTGCACCTTGTCCTGGCGAACCCCGCCGGGACACCAAAACCGGGAGCCTCGCAATCGCCCAGTGACTCATGAGTCGCGCGCGATCATGCGGGGCTTCAGCTTGCGCGCATATAGGTTTTTCCGACCCAGAGACCTGGCCCCCTTCGCGTCTCGACACCCGCCCGCTGCGACATCCCGCCCCGAGCGCCAGGTCCGGGGTCACGCCTCGACACGCGCCCGCGGGGACATCCCGCTCGGGATAGAGCAGCCGCTCGGGATATAACAGGGGCGCAGGATCCTACGCCGGCACGGCGACCGGTTCGGGCGCGGAAGGCTTGAACTGGCTGAGCACGTCGTACCAGGGAATGGGACGCTTGCGCGGGCCGGTGCACACCACCCGCTCCGGGCCGATCAGCTTGGCCAACGCCCGCAGGCACGCCTCCGAACAATCCACCGTCAGCGACACGCCACACTTGATCACCGCCACCTGGCCCGCGCCCGTGGCAATCTCCAGGTAGACCGGATAACGCCCCACGTGCTGCCGGCAGACTGCCAGCACGCTTTCGAGAACCTCTTCGCCGTCGCTCTCGTCAAACCGCAGCAACAGGCACTCGGGCAGCTTGGTCGGCGCCTCGTAGGCGGTGATCACCTCGTCGCCGCGCACCGACGGCTCCTCGCGGGTGCGGTTGACCGTCCCGCGGAAGAAGAGCACCGCGTCCACCTTGAGCGCAGCCCGGTACAGCTCGAACTCCTTGGGCATGAGCGTCACTTCGACCTTGCCGGCCAAGTCCTCCAGCATGATCACGCCCATCTTCTTGCCCTCGCTGCGCCCCCTCTTGAGGATGATGGGGCGGATAGCGGTGACCAGGCCGCCGACCACCACCGGGGTCTTGTCCACGAAGGTGTTGAGGTCGACGGTGCTGGCGGTGGCGCAGGCCTCGATGAGCGCGGCGCACCCGGCCAGGGGATGCTTGGTCACGTAGAAGCCGAGGACCGCCTTCTCGCGGGCCAGCATTTCGGCCTCGGTCCACTCGTCGGTCCCGAGGGAGGGCTCATTGTGCTGGTCGGCATCGTCGCCGTTGCCGCCGAAGAGGCTGAACTGTCCGCTGCGGCGATCGGCCTGGGCGCGCTGCCCGGCCTTGATGGCCTCGTCCGCCACGCGCATCAGGGCTTTGCGCATGGCGCCGGTGGAGTCAAAGGCGCCGCAACTGATCAGGGCCTCGACGACGGAGCGATTGACGGCCGACAGGTCCACGCGTTCGCAGAAGTCGAAGATGCTGCGGAAGGGGCCGCCCGCGTTGCGCGCCGCGATGATGGCCTGCACCGCGCGCATGCCGACGCCCTTGATCGCGCTGAGCCCGAAGCGGATGACCTTGCGTCCCTTGTCGCGGTAGTCGGGCGTGAAATCGGAGTCGCTGGCGTTGACGTCGGGCGGGGCGACGTCGATGCCCATGCGCTTGCACTCGTCGATGTACTCGTTGACTTTTTCGGTCTGACCCGATTCGAAGGTGAGCAGCGCGGCCATGAACTCGACCGGGTAATACACCTTCATGTAGGCGGTCTGGAAGGCGACCAGGGCGTACCCGGTGGAGTGGGCCTTGTTAAAGGCGTACCCGCCGAAGCGGAGGATGTCTTCGAAGACCTTTTCGGCCGTCCCCGCGTCGAGGCCGTTGGCCTTGCAGCCTTCGATGAATTCGGGGCGCTGTTTGGCGATCTGGTCGGTCTTCTTCTTGCTGATGAGCTTGGCCAGGCGGAAGGCGCGTTTGAGTTCGAAGCCGCCGAGGCGGTTGACCATGCGCGAGACCTGCTCCTGGTAGACCATGATGCCGTAGGTCTCGGCCAGCACCTCGGACATGACCGGGTGGGGCGTGGTCCATTGCTGCCCGTGTTTGCGGCCGACGTAGTCGTCGATGTACTCCATCGGGCCCGGGCGATAGAGGGCGTTGGCGGCGATGAGGTCCTGGATGCGGTTGGGGCGCATGCGCATGATCACGTCGCGCATCCCGCCGGATTCGAATTGAAAAATCCCCTTGGTCATGCCCCGGCAGAACAGGTCGTAGACCCGCTGGTCGGCAAGGTCAAGTTGTTCGCGATCGACCTCGATGCCCTGGTGGGCCTTGACCAGGTCGATGGAGCGTTGGAGCGTGGTCAGGGTGCGCAGGCCGAGGAAGTCGAGCTTGAGCAGCCCTACCGCTTCCACCGTCGGCCCGTCGAACTGGGTGACGATGCTCTCATCGCTGGGGGGCTTGTAGAGCGGGAGGAAGTTGTCGAGCGGCTTGTCGGCGACGACCACCCCGGCCGCGTGGATCCCCGCGTGTCGGGCGAGACCCTCCAGCTTGCGGCTGACGTCGATGACCTTTTTGACCGCCGGATCGGTTTCGTAGCGGTTGCGCAGGTCGGGCTCGCGTTCCAGGGCCGTGTCGATGGTCATCTTCAGCTCGGCCGGGATCAGCGCGGTGAGCTGGTTGGCCTCGTCGAAGGGCAGGCCCAGCACGCGGGAGACGTCCTTCACCGCCGCGCGGGCCTTGAGGGTTCCGAAGGTGATGATCTGGGCGACGTGGCCGTACTTCTGCCGCACGTAGTTGATCACGTCGGCCCGGCCGTTCTGGCAGATGTCCACGTCGATGTCGGGCATCTCGTCGCGGTCGGGGTCCATGAAGCGTTCGAAGTAGAGCCCGTAGTAGATGGGGTCGGGCAGGGAGATGTTGAGGCAGTACGCCACGACGCTGCTGCATCCGCTGCCGCGGGCGCCGCAGGGGATGTTGTTTTGCCGGGCGAAGTTCATCAGGTCCCAGACGATGAGAAAGTAACTGCTGAAGCCCTTGCCGGAGATGACCTCGAGCTCGTAGTCGATGCGCTCGCGGAGTTCGTCGTTGATTTCGCCGTACTTGCGCTCGGCGCCGGCGTAGACCAGCTTGCGCAGCTCGTCTTCCGGCGTTGTGGTTTTTTCAACCTGGTAGACCGGGGCGAAGCGCTGGGAGAAGTCAAACTCCAGGTCGCACATGTCCACGATCTTGAGCGTGTTGGCCAGGGCCTCGGGATGCTCGGGGAAAAGCCTGGCCATCTGCTCCGGGGATTTGAGGTAGAACTCGCCGCAGGGGAACTTGAAGCGGTTCTCGTCGCTGACCAGCTTGCCGGTGGAGATGCAGCAGAGGATATCGTGGGCTTCGACGTCGCCCTCGTCGAGATAGTGGACGTCGTTGGTGGCGATCACCGGAACGCCGAGGCGCTTGGCCAGGTCGAGCAGCTCGGGGTTGAGCACCCGTTGCTCGGGAATGCCGTGATCCTGCAACTCGATGAAGAAGCGCTCCTCGCCGAAGATGGAGAGGTATTCCTTGGCGGCCGCCTCCGCCGCGGCGCGGTCCTGGTTCATGAACTTCTGGGGAATCTCGGCGCCCAGGCAGGTGCTGGTGCAGATGAGGCCTTCGCTGAATTCGCGGAGCGTCTCCTTGTCGATCCGGGGTCGGTAGTAGAAGCCCTCCAGGTAGCCGATGCTGGAGAGGCGCAGGAGGTTGCGGTAACCGGTGAGGTTCTGGGCGAGCAGGAGGAGGTGATAGCTCGCCTCCTTCATGCGCGAGGCGCTCTTGTCGCGGCGGTCGCCGGGGGCCATGTAGGCCTCGCAGCCGACGATGGGCTTGATGCCGGCGGCTTTCGCGGCTTTGTAAAACTCGATGGCGCCGAACATGTTGCCGTGGTCGGTGATGGCCACGGCGTTCATGCCCTGCTGCTTGACGCGATCCATCAGCGGGCCGATGCGCGTGGCGCCGTCGAGCAGGCTGTAGTGCGTGTGCAGATGCAGGTGGGCGAATTTCGGCGCGGGGGCGCTCGGCTCGGCGGTCTGGCTCATCGCGGCAGCGGCTCCATCCATGGATACAGGGCGGACAAGTTTGTGCCCGGTGAGCAGAAGAACTGAAGCAATCCGCGCGTTCAGCCTGACGGGGCATGCGCCGCCCACACATGATCCGCATCCCTGGCGCCATCGTATATACACCCGCGAGCCCACGTATCAACCCGGTTGTTCAAGGGGAAAACGCGGCTGGTCGGCCGGGTGATGTGAGTTTTGATTGAATCACAGGCGGATGGGGCGGATGCGTTCCAACTGGAATCTTCGCGTTGACAAGCGATTGCCGACGCTGCACGCGGGTGGGCCCGCTCGCCCGCTTTGCATTCGGTCGCGGGCTGCTAGAATGTCGCCATGCCCTCTTCGGGCGCGGATGGATGACGCAACGTATCGGCCGAGGGATCATGCAGACCAAGCGCGCAACCGGCTTAGCCTTTCTCTTTCCAATTGGCCTCCTCCCCCTGCTTGCCGGCTGCCTCGTTGGCCAGGCGCCGGGCGAAGGGCGCGTCTTCGACCTGCAAGAACCGGTCACCGGCGGGCGATACTACCTCTACCTGCCCGAAGACTATCTGGCCGCCGAGCGCGACGGACTCACCCAGCGCCACTGGCCGCTCGTCGTCACCTTCCACGGCATGAAGCCGTTCGACAACGCTCACAGCCAGATTCGCGAATGGCAGCAGGAGGCCGACCGCTACGGCTTCGTCGTGGCGGCGCCGCGCTGCGCGACGCCTCACCTGCTCCGTGAATTTCCCGTGCGTCACGTCCATCCCGGCGTCCGCCGCGACGAAGCGTTGACCATGCACATGCTCGACGACGTGGCCCGGCGGGTGGATGTCGATCCCGCGAAGGTGCTGTCCACGAGCTGGTCGTCAGGCGGCTACCTGGCCCACTACATGGTGAACCGCCATCCGGACCGGTTCAGTTGCGTCGCGCCGCGGCAGTCGAACTTCTCGGCGGACATTCTCGATGCCCAGCAGGTTTCGCGGTACCGGCAGATGAAGGTGGGGATCTTCTACACGGAGAACGATTTCGCCATCTGTCGACGGGAATCGCAGGAAGGCGCGCGTTGGTACAGTCAGCGCGGCTTCGACGTGACCTTCGCGGTGTTCAAGGATCTCGGTCACGCGCGTCGGCCCAGCGTGGCGGCCGCCTTCTTCGCGGAAACCTGCGGCGCCGAAGCCAAGACGCCGCCGACCGAGCTCGCCCGCATGCAGGTCACCGACGTCCCCCTGCCCACCCTGACCGGACAGGAGAAGGCCGCGACGGTGGCCGACCGTGCGGACCGATCCACCGCCGAGCCGGAGAGCGCGTCGCCCGCCGTCCGTGCTCCCCAGCCTCGACCGCAGCCATCGACCTGGACCCAGCCGCGCGACGAACACGGCTTGGGCGGGATGGCGGTTCGCGCCATCGCGCCCGATGCGGAGCACGCGGCCGAGCCCACGTTGCCGCCGCGCCCGATCGCTTCGTCGCCCCGGCCGGCGGCCCGACCGCCGCTGCGTGTGCGGGTCAGTTCGACCATCGGCATCGCCCCGCACCTGGTGAGCTTCAGTGCCATCGCCCCGCTCGAGTTGCGGCGCGGCGCGTACTTTCTCTGGACCGACAACGGCGAGCCCATCTCCAACGGCATCAACGGCCAGAAGTACTTCATCACGCCGGGCGTGCACGATTTGAAGCTGCTCATGACCACCTCCGACGGCCGCGAGTACGCCGCGCAAAAAGCCATCACCGTGCTGGAGCGCATGCGCGATGACGGAACGGCCACACATCCATAGGTCCCGCGGACTGGTGGGCGGCCTCGTTGACGCCGCCACCCGGGCCGGACGGGGAACGGCCGTTCTGCTGATCCGCGCCTACCAGGCCTGCATCCGCCCCCACCTGATCGGCCAGTGCAAGTATTGCCCCACGTGCAGCGAGTACGGCATCCAGGCGATTTCGCAGCACGGACTCTGGCGTGGCGGCTGGCTGACCTTCCGGCGGCTGCTGCGCTGCCACCCGTTCGCCCGCGGCGGCATCGATCCGGTGCCCCCGCGCCGATCGAGAGTCTGATCACCGCAGGCAGGGCGTCGTGCAGCGTCGACGAATTCCGACATCTTCCGACACAATAGCGTGACAAGCGGCGGGCCATTGCTTTGCACCCCCTGCGCCGGTTCGCTAACTTGGCCGTTATCCTGAAAAGCCGCCGCGCCGCGCGCGGCGCCCGTTCCCGATTCACTCCATATTGCGAAAGGAAATCACCGCACATGATCACGCGATTGCAGCGAATCAGCCTGGCGGCGCTCGCCCTGGCCGTGGTTGCACAGGCCCGGGCCGAGAGTCACCTCATGCGCTACGCCGACGTCTGTGGCGATTCCATTGTGTTTACGTATGAAGGCGACCTGTGGCGTGCTCCGGCCGCCGGCGGCGACGCCGTCCGCATGACCCGCGACGCCGGCGACGAACGCTACGCCAAGTTCTCGCCGGATGGCAAGCAGATCGCCTTTACGGCCGAGTACGACGGCGACACCGACGTCTACGTCATGGACGCCCGCGGCGGATCGCCCCGCCGCCTCACCTATCACCCCGCGACCGACCGCGTGCTGGGCTGGCATCCCGACGGGCAGCGGGTGCTCTTCCGCTCCAATCGCGTCTGGCCGCAGCGCGGCGAGGAGATCTACCTCGTCTCGGTGCACGGAGGCATGCCCGAGCGGGTGAACGTGGACCGCGCGGGCCTGGCGTCGTTCTCGCCCGACGCGACGAAGATTGCGTATAACCGCATCAGCCGCGAGAACCGCACCTGGAAGCGGCACACCGGCGGCACCGCGCAGAACATCTGGGTCGGCAGTATCGCCACCGGCGACTACCGCCCGGTGACCGACTGGGTCGGCACGGACAACTACCCCATGTGGGCGGGCCACGACATCTACTTCACCTCGGACCGCGACTTCGGCACGCTTAACATTTTCAAGTACTCGGTCGCGGACCAGAAGGTCACCCGCGTCACCGATTACCGCGATTATGACGTGAAGTACCCCTCGCTGGGCGACGGGCGGATCATCTACCAATACGGCGAAACCCTGCACCTGCTCGACTTGGCGACGGGCAAGAGCCGTGCGGTGGAGATCAACATTCCCAGCGACCAGGTGCGCATGCGGCCGGAACTCGTGGAGGTGCAGCCTGCCACGGGCACGTTCAATCTCTCGCCCACCGGCGTCCGCATGCTGCTGGAGGCCCGGGGTGAAATTCTCAACCTGCCCGTCGAAGACGGCGAGCCGATCAATCTCACCGACGCCCCCGGCTCGCGGGAGAAGGATCCCGTCTGGTCGCCCGACGGCCGATGGATCGCGTTCATCTCCGACCGCACCGGCGAGGAGGAACTCTACCTCGTCGATCAGCACGGCGGCGAATGGACGCAGCTCACCGACGACGGCGGGGGATACCGCATGCACCCGGCGTTCTCGCCCGACAGCAAGCGCCTCGCCTTCGCCGACAAGGCGCTGCGGCTCATCCTGCTGGACCTGGAGACGCGCAAGCGCACGGTGGTGGACCAGGGTGAATACGACGACGGTTGGGAAAACTGGTCGCTGGACGATTTCACTTTCTCGCCCGACAGCGCCTGGATCGCGTACGCCAAGACCGAGCAGAGCCTGAACAAGAGCATCTTCCTCTACAACGTCGCGGATCAGCGCATCACCCGCGTGACCAGCGACCTGCAACAGGACTTCAGCCCGTCGTTCGATCCCGGCGGTAAGTACCTTTACTTCCTGTCGCACCGGACCTTCGACCCCATCATGGGCTTCGTCGATCAGAACCACGTGTTCCTGGACATGTGCCGGCCTTACGCGGTGCTGCTGGACAAGGACGCCGCCTCCCCCTTCGCGCCCAAGGATGCCGAAGAGGAGATCGACGGCCAGTCCGATGACGCGGGCGAGGACGACAAGGACACGGAGGACGACGAAGACGAGGATAAGGACAAAGACAAGGACAAGTCCACGGACATCGATCTGGACGGCATCGAGCGCCGCCTGGTCGTCATCGAAGGCATCGAGCCCGGCAACTACTTTCGGCTCACCGCCACCGAGGACGGCTTTTTGTACCTCGCCCGCGACGAGCACCAATTCATCAAGTACCAGCGGGTGGACGACGACACCACCGGCCGTCTTGATCTGTACAGCTACGATCTCGAGGACAAAGAGACCAAAAAGATTCTCGGGGGCATCGCCAACTATCACCTCAGCGCCGACGGCAAGAAGCTCTGCTATCGCGCCGGTACGACCTACGGCGTGGTGGACGCGGGGGCAAAGGCCGACGTGGGCGACGGGGCCCTCGACCTGGACGGCGTCCGCATCGCCGTCGACCGCCGCGCGGAGTTCCAGCAGATCTTTGACGAAGCGTGGCGCGTGCAGCGCGACTGGTTCTACGACTCGAACATGCACGGCGTCGACTGGCAGGCCATGGGCGAAAAGTACCGCAAGTTCGTCCCCTACTGCGGAAACCGCAGCGACCTCAACTACCTCATCGGGGAGATGATCGGCGAGCTCAACGCGGGCCATACCTACGTGTACGGCGGCGACGTTCAGGACGAGGCCAAGTCTATTCCCACCGGGCTGCTCGGCGCGGATTTCGCGGCCGAGGAGGGCGCTGAATACTACCGCATCGCCCGCATTCTCCGCGCCACGCCGGGCAATCCGCGTGAACGCTCGCCGCTGGATGCGCCCGGTTGCGGCATTGAGGCCGGCGACTATCTCATCGCCATCAACGGCGCCGAGATCCGCGCGGGCGAGAACATCTACGCCCATCTCCAGAACCTGCGCAACAAGGTGATCACCATCACCTACAACGACCGCCCCACCGCTGACGGCGCCGAGACCTGCCGCGTGGAAACGCTCGGCAGCGAGTGGGCCCTGCGTTACCGCAACTGGGTGGACGACAACCGCGCCTACGTGGACCGCATGAGCAACGGCGAAATCGGCTACGTTCACATCCCCGACATGATGGACGACGGCATCATCGAGCTCGCCAAGGCGTACTTCCCGCAGTACTACAAGAAGGCCTTCATCGTCGACGAGCGTTACAACGGCGGCGGCTTCGTCTCGGACATGATCATCGACCGCCTCGAACGCCAGGTCTGGAGCATGACCCAGCCCCGTGAGGGAAAACCATCGCCCAATCCCGAGCGAACCTTCCGCGGTCCGATGGTCGTGCTGATCAACGAGGACACCGGCTCGAGCGGCGAGTGGTTCGCCGAGGCCATCAAGCGTCGCGGCATCGCCCCGCTGATCGGCATGCGCACCTGGGGCGGAGTCGTGGGCATCGAGCCGCACCAGGATCTCGTTGACGGGGGCGTGACCACGCCGCCGCAGTTCGCGCCCTACGGCTTCAACCGCGACTGGCCCGTCGAAGGGCACGGCGTGGATCCCGACATCGAGGTGCAGAACTGGCCGGTGGACGTGCTCGCCGGACGCGACGCCCAACTCGACGCCGCCCTGGAACACCTGGCCCGCGATCTCAAGGAAAATCCCAATACGCTGCCGGTCCTGCCGGAGTACCCCAACAAGGCCAAGCCGCAGTAGGCGGCGCCGATTGTGCAAGCCCGCGGGCAAGCGCGGTCCACCGGCCGTGCTCGCCCGGCGCGGCCCGGCCGGGCCGGCCGACGCCCTTTTGCCCGCCGCAACGTCCCATATCATCCCCCCGCAGGCGTCGCCCGCCGGGCCGGCGCCAATCTCCGGCGGACCGATCCAGTCACCGAGCGGAAGCGTCGATACGAAAGGCGTCTACGCTTGGAACGATGCCTCCGCAGGAGTGACCGGTATGCCCCGCAAGACTTCTGGCCGTTCAGCCTTCACGCTGTTGGAAATGCTCATCGTCGTGGTGGTCATGGCCATCCTGGCCGCGATCGTCATTCCCCAGATGTCCGAAGCCGCGGGCAACGCCAAGGTGGCCAAGATCCTCCAGGTGGCGGACGTCGCCCGCACCGCGGTGCAGGCGCACCAGGCGGACACCGGCCAACTCGCCCGCGAGTTCTCCAACTCCGCGGACAACAAGGAACGCGCTCTTTCCATTCCGCAGAGTTATGGGGCGTGGAACGGGCCCTACTTCGCCCATCCGCTCACCGATGGTGACAACCCCTACGGCGGCATTGTACGGATCTACGATGACTTCAACGACGGCCCGGTCCACCCGGTCGGCTTCGACCTCACCGGGCGCGGCAACGACTCCGCCACCGGCGCCGGCCAGTACATCCTCTTCACCCAGATCAGCGAATTGGTCGCCCGCGAAATCGATCAGCAGCTTGACCAGGGCATCGGCGGCGATTGGCGCGCCACCGGCCGCGTCGAGTGGGCCAACAACACCCTCATGATCTTCCTCATGGACGTGCAAGACGCCAATCGCAGCCGCTGGGCCGAAGACGACTACGCCTTCTGACGAGGGATCGGCAGCGCTATCGGCCGCGGAGGGCGCGGTCGATCTCCCGCTTCTGAGCTTTCTTCCGCAGATCTTCCCGGCGGTCGCCGTGGGTCTTGCCCCGGGCCAGGGCAATGGTGACCTTGCACAGCCCCCGATCATTGAAATACACCCGCAGCGGCACCAGCGTCTGACCCCGCTGCTGGACCTTGGGCAAGAGCTTCTGAATCTCGCGCCGATGGAGCAGGAGCTTGCGGCGGCGGGTCGGCTCGTGATTCATCACGTTGCCGTGCTTGTACGGGGGGATGTTGAACCCCAGCAACCAGATCTCGTCGCCCTCGATGCGGGCGAACGCCTCATCCAGCGAGGCCGAGCCGGTCCGCAGGCTCTTCACCTCGGTTCCCAGCAAGACCACGCCGCACTCGAACTTTTCGAGCACCTCGAACTTGTGGGAGGCCTTTTTGTTGCGGATGGCAGTGGGTTGTTTCGGGGCCGGCCTGGACATAACACCTTTCCAGCTATATGCTTATCTCGTAACGCCTATGTGAAGCGGCCTCGGGGCCCTTGCGGGGCGGCATGGGGGGCGGGGCGCCAACCATCGGCCGGGCGTCGGCCAGCGCGGCAAGCATTCTAGCGCCCGGGTTGAAGAACGCAACCGGACACGCTCGATATCGGTATAATGAAGCGGAATGTCATGACCAACCTCGACGCGGAATCCGGGAATCCTCGCGCACGCCGCGAGGAACTTGCCTTGATCGAGCGCGCCAAGCGTCGCGACGCCGATGCTTTGCGCCAACTCATCGACGCCCACAAGGACCGTCTCGCCGCCTTCATCTGGCGGATGGTCCGCAACCACGACGACGTGGAAGACATCTGCCAGGAGGCCTTTCTCAAGGCCTTCGCTGCGCTGCACACCTTTGATCCCAGCTACCGGTTCAGTACCTGGCTGTTCACCATCGCCTACCGGCTGACGCTGAACGCGGCGCGCCGCAAAAAGCCGGTCTCCGGGGACATCGACCTGGCCACGTTCGAAGGTGCCGGTCCCAGTGCGGCCGACGAGGTCGCCAGTTCGGAAGAGGCCCGGCATCTCAAGTCGGTGGTCTGGACGGCCGTGGATCGGCTGAGCGCCCCGCAACGGGCGGCGGTGTTGCTCTTTTACAAGCAGCAGCAAAGCTGTCACGAGATCGCGGCGATCCTGGACATCCCGGTGGCGACCGTAAAGAGTCACTTACATCGGGCCCGGACGAAGCTCCGGGACCTGCTCGAGCCGCAACTGGCGGAAGAAAACACGCGCTATCGCATCCTGCGCGAGTTCGCCGGGTAAAACAGGGCAAGTAGGGCCAAGGCGGGCGTGTCGGGACCACGCCGCGAGTTCAACGATTGACTCGCTCCTGCCTGGCTTCGTCTTTTGCGTTGCACGGATGCCATGAACTGTACACAGGCTCAAGAACTGTTTGACGCCTACCTCGACGGCGAGTTGAGCGGCTCGCTGGCGACCGAGTTTGCCGCGCACAAGCTGCAATGCCCGGCCTGTCGGCGTGAGTTGGCGTTATTGGAAGTGACCGGCCACGTTGTCGCGGCCGACACCGCCACCCCCTCGCTCAGTGACGAATTCACCGAGCGGCTGCTGTCCTGCGCCCTGAGCGCCCCATTGCCCTGGTATCGCCGGCCCGCGACGTTGATCAAAGCAGGCAGCGCCCTGGCGGCGGCCGCCTGCCTCGCCATCGTGTTGACGCTGGCGTTCTCTTCCCCTGCTTCCCCAGACCCCGCAATCGACGATCAGCCCCTGGCGCCGGCGGTGGCGGGCGAGCAGGAGCGGGTCGAATCGGCCGAACAGTTGCTCGAAAACGTCCGGGGCGCCCTCGACCGGCATCCCGGCGATCCGCGGTTGGAGGCGCTGGCCGAACAGCTTCAGGAACAAATCGAAAAGCTCGCCACGGGCACCAAAGACGGCGCCGCGGCACTGGAAAACTACAGCCGAACAGAGATCATGAACATCCTGAAGTCGATACCCATCGATACCCCGCAGGCGCCGGCCGAACGCGAGGCCGACCCCACTGCGGGAGAGGACGAAAATGATCCGACCTCGGCCGAACACCACTGACCCCCAGTCAGCCTTGTCCTCGATCAACGTGTGTGCCCGATCACCTTGGCGCTGGTCCGCTTGGGCGGTCATCTGCGCGTATTGCGCGCTGTCGGGCACGGCGTGGGCGCAGAGTGCACGTGGTCCGGCGCCGCCGCTGGCGCGCTTCGTGCCCGCGGACGCCGGCCTGTTCGTCGAGGTCGACAACCTTCTCCAACTCGGCGACCGCCTCAAGCAGCATGATCTGTGGCATACCGTTGAGCCACTGATCGGCGACACCCAGGGGGGCTGGACCAAGGCCCTGGCGGACAGCCTGGGGGTGGAATCCACCCTGTCGATGGCGCGGATGTTCCGGGAAGAGGTCGCCCTGGCCGCGCCGGACTGGCGCCGCCTGGGCGAAGGGATTGTCGTATTCACCCAATCCAGCCCGCGGGTTCTCCACTCCATCATCGATCGCCGACGGGCCAAGGCCATGCTCACAGTCGGACCGGTGCAGATCTACCGCACCCGCGGCGGGCTCTGGCTTGCCGTACGGCAAAGCACCATCGTGGTCGCCCAGAAGCGCGGCGAAGGCTCGTACTTCGATCGCAGCGTGGATCTGCTGTCCGGGCGGGCGGGAGACGCCCTGTTCGCCGAGGATGTCTTCCGCAAGGCGTTTCTTCAGTTGCCTGCGCCGCGGCTGGCGTCAGCCTACTGGCGGCTGCCGGAGAACGCCGAGAATGCCGGCGACCTGGCGCCTTGGTGGCCCCGTATGCAGCACGGCGCACTGGTGGTCATCAGCGACGGCGATGCGTTCGAGGTCGTCTTTCAGGGCATCGCAAGCGAAAAACGCAACCCGACATACCGGCCGCGGGTGTTGCTCGATCGCCTGTCAGGCCTGCCGCAGACCACCCTGGCGGCGTGGGCGACGTCGGTCGACGTGCGGGCGCTGTACGAATCGCTGCGGGACTCGGAGTTGCCGCGGCTGCGCGACCTGGCCCACGCGTTCGGCGACGAGGGCGACGCCCGCCGCTTCGAAGCGGAGGTCATTACGCGGCTCGGACCGCGCTGTTTGGTCTGCCTGGGCGCCGACCTGGGCGCCGATGCCCTCGACCCCCAATTGGGTATCGCGATTGAATCGGTCGACGCCCGCGGCGTGGTCGAGACGTTGCACGAGATGGCCGAGCAATTCGCGCAGGCCACCGGCGAAAACGGCGAACATCGCCAATTCGAACTGGCCACGGAAACGCACCTCGGCGTGCCCATCCACCAACTGCGCTGGCAGCGGAACGATCAGCCGCTGGGCGAAACGCTGGGCGCCCTGGTGACCCAGACCATGTCGCCGTGCTTTGCCGCCCAGGAAGACTGGGTCCTGTTTTCCACCTCGCCCAATCATCTCCGCGAGATCATCGAGGCCCGCATCGGCGTGACCAACCGCCTGGAGCCCTCGGTTCGGCTCGCGGACCAGGAGGATCAACTCGATCACGCCATCAGCGTCGCGGTCATGCAGCCCTCGTTCATGCAGGGGATGCTGCGCTATTGGGACAGTGTGCTCGATGAACGGCGGCGGATGCGCCAGGCCCTGCTGCGCCTGGGGGCGGACTGGGACGACCAGCGCACCGCCGGCCAGGTGCGTATCCGCAGCATAAACAGCAACGGCTTGTCGGCCGGCGTTCTGCAACCCGACGACGCCATCGTCGCGTGCGCCGGCGCGTTGCTCTCCATGTCGGACGCGCCGGCCGACCTCCAGCGCAAACTCGCCAAGGCCCCGCTCGATCAGCCCACGCTGCTGCGCGTTCTGCGCGGCGACGAGATGCTCGACGTCACGCTTCCGCCCCTGCCGGATAGTGCGTCGGCCGAGCCGACCGCGCTCGAAGGTCTGGCCGGCAAGCTGACGCCCTTTGAGCGTCTGGCCGCCCAGACCAGCGCCGCCACCTTCAGCATCGATCGCGACCGCGGCGACGGTTTCCAGGCCCGCGCCTGGCTGTTGCTCAAACCACCCCCGAGCACGCCGGCCGAGGCGCCCCCGGAATGACGCAAGCCGGCGCATCCGATGCCTACATCGCGCTCGGCGCCAATCTCGGCGACCGGCGGGAGAATCTGCACGCGGGCGTGCGGTGGTTGACGGCCGATGGCGGCATCCGTTGCTGCGCCCGCTCGGCGTTGTACGAAACGCCTCCGGTCGGCGGGCCCCCGAATCAAGGCGACTACCTGAACGCGGCGATCCGCGTGCGCACCGCGCTGGGACCCCATGCATTGCTCCAGCGCTGCCTTGCCGCGGAAGCCGAACTGGGCCGCGAACGCTCCACGGCCAACGCGCCCCGCCCCCTCGATCTGGACCTGCTTTTCTACGCAGACCTCGTGCTGCACGAAGCGGATCTGACGGTGCCGCACCCGCGCATGCACCAGCGCCGCTTCGTGCTCGCCCCGCTCGCCGACATCGCGTCCGACGTCGTCCACCCGGTATTGCACCGGCGCGTGAACGACCTGCTCGCCGCTTTGCCCGACGACGGCGGCGTGCGCCGCGTGGCCGACTGCAACTGGTGACAATTCACAGGCTGCCCGCGTGGTTCGCCACGATGCCTTTCGCCTGCTAAGATGCCGCGCGCTAGTATTGGTGCGTAAGAAGGCTCTCTTCGTGACCCGCAAACCGCGAACCAGCCCACCGCTGCCGGCGGCGGATGACAAGGATCTGTCACCCGCCATGCGGCAGTACGTCGAGCAGAAACGGCAGGTCGGCGACGCCGTCCTCCTTTTCCGCATGGGGGATTTCTACGAGACGTTCTACGACGACGCCGTCGTGGCCGCCCGCGTCCTGGGCATCGCCCTGACCGCCCGCAACAAGGGCGAAAACCCCATTCCCCTGGCGGGCATTCCCTACCACGCGGTGGAAAGCTACCTGCGCAAGCTGGTCGACGCCGGCCACAAGGTGGCGATCTCCGAGCAGATGGAGGACGCCCGCTTCGCCAAGGGCGTGGTCAAGCGCGAGGTGGTCCGCATCGTCACGCCCGGCACCCTGACCGACGACGCCCTGCTCGACGAAAAAAGCGACAACCTGCTCGCCTGCATCTGCCTCGAGGGCGCCGACACGGGCATCGCCACCGTCGAGTTGGCCTCCGGCCGATTGCTCGTCTTCGACAGCCTGCGCGAAGGGGCGGTCGATCAACTCGTGCGCCTGTCGCCGGCGGAGTTGATCATCGCCGACGACCGCACCGGTCCAGCCGAGCGCATCGCGGCCGAGCTGCGCAGCGTGGTCGGCACGTCCGTCGCCCGCCGCAGCCCGCACGAGTTCGGCACCTTTTCCGCGGAGAAGTCGCTGCTCGAGCACTTCGGCGTGGCGACCCTGGAGGGCTTTGGCTTCAGCCGCATGAATCTCTCGCTGCGTGCGGCCGGCGTCGTCATCGCCTATCTGCGCGAGACGCAAAAGACCTCGCTCGATCACATCACCACGATCCACCGCCGCAACGCCTCGCGCTTCGTCAGCATCGACCAGAACTCGTGGCGCTCGCTGGAGATTGAGCGCACCATCCGCAGCCAGGCGCGCGAGGGCAGCCTGCTGGCGGCCATCGACCTGACCATTCACCCGATCGGCGCCCGGCGGCTGCGCGAGTGGATCTGCCTGCCGCTGATCGACGGCGACGCCATCGCGGCGCGGCAGGACGCTGTCGCAACCTTCGTCGAGAACGAAACCTTGCGCCGGGCGGTGCGCGGTCATCTGAAGTCGCTCGCCGACGTGGAGCGCATCGCGGCGCGCATCGCGCTGCTGCGGGCCAGCCCGCGCGACCTGGCCAACATCGCCCAGACGCTCGCCCAGTTGCCCGCGGTGCAACAGACGCTGGCCGACGCCCAGGCGCCACTGCTTGCCGACGCCCGCGACGCGCTCGGGGGGCTCACCGAACTGGCCGACCTGCTCACCCGGGCGGTGGCCGAGGACGCGCCTCCGGTGCTCCGCGACGGCGGGGTGATCGCGCCAGGCTACCACGCCGAGCTCGATCGGCTGCGCAGCGTGCGCGACAACGGCCAGGCGTTTCTCGCCGATTACCAGCGCGAGCTGATCGAGTCCACCGAGATCCCTTCGCTGAAGGTGGGGTACAACAAGGTTTTCGGCTACTACATCGAGGTGTCCAACACCCACCGCGACAAGGTCCCGGCCGACTTCGTCCGCAAGCAGACCATCAAGAACGCCGAACGGTACATCACTGATACGCTCAAGCAGTACGAAAACGAAGTGCTGACGGCCGCGGAGAAGGCGGTGGACCTGGAGGTTGGGCTGTTCGAGGAGTTGCGGGCCAAGGTGGCGGAGCACCTCGCGCCGCTCCAGCGGGTGGCCGACAGCATCGGGCTGCTGGACGTGGCCAGCGCGCTGGCGGAACTCGCGGTGCAGCGGCGCTACGTGCGTCCCGTTATCGCTGGCGGCGGCGTGCTGGAAATCCACGAAGGGCGTCACCCGGTGCTCGACCACACCATGGGCAGCGAATTCGTGCCCAACGACACGAATCTCTGCGCCGGCAAGGATCGCCTGGTGATCATCACGGGCCCGAACATGGCCGGGAAGAGCACCTACATCCGCCAGACCGCCCTGCTCGCGCTGCTGGCCCAGACGGGTTCGTACGTGCCGGCCGACGCCATGACCCTGACGCCGGTGGACAAGGTTTTCGCCCGGGTGGGCGCGGCCGACGAGATCGCCCGGGGGCAGTCCACGTTCATGGTGGAAATGACCGAGGCGGCCACGATCCTCAACACCGCGACCGAGCATTCGCTGGTGATCCTCGACGAGATCGGGCGCGGCACGAGCACCTTCGACGGGCTGTCGCTGGCCTGGGCCATCACCGAACACCTGGCCAATCACCTGCGCTGCCGCACGCTGGTTGCCACGCATTACCACGAGTTGACCGAGTTGGCGGACCTGCTCGCCGGCGTGGCCAACTTCAGCGTCGCGGTCCGCGAGTGCGAGGACCCCGACGGCAAGGACAGCCACATCGTCTTTCTGCACAAGATCGTGCCCGGTCGCACCGACAAGAGCTACGGGATTCACGTGGCCCGGATGGCGGGCGTGCCGCGCAGCGTCCTCGACCGCAGCCGGGCGATTCTCGCCGACCTGCACCAGGGCTTTGCCCGGGAATCGCAGACCACGCAGCTTGCCGAGAAGAAGACGCGCAAGAACGATCAGCTCATGCTCTTTGCGGACCCGGCCGAGGAGGTCGCCAAGGCTCTGGCCGCCCTCGAACCCGACCACATGACCCCGCTCGAGGCGCTCAACGCCTTGCAGCGTCTTCAGCAGGTGCTCAAGGGGCAATAGGCGGCGTTGAAGGCGCGCCGCCGGCCGCCTATCATGCGAATTCGAGTTTGTTTGCGTGTTCCGCTGGGCGGCGCTCATGCGCGCCTTGCGCTAATCCAGGAAAACAGGATTCTTCCATGTCCGCAACCCGAATCATCGCGCTCGGTGCGTTTGCCCTCCTGACGGCTTCCATCGTCCTCACCGCGGCCAGCGTCCACGCGGCCGACCCGACGCCAAGCCCGGCGGCCGCGCCCACGCCGTCGGCGACCACACAACCCGCCCAGCCGGCGCCGACGACGCAACCGGCCCAGCCGGCGCCACAACCAACGACCAGCAAGCCAGACGCCGCCAGCACCCAGCCGGCGAAGAAACGTGTGTACGTCGATGAAGACTACGACTTCCGCATCCCCGCACCCGAGGGCTGGACGCGCGGCAGCACCAGCGGCGTCACCGTGGCGGGTAACCTGTGCCGCGTATGGGGCGCGGACCCCGAATCGGGCATCCTGGTCTTCCGCAGCCCCTCGATCGAGTCGCAGACGCCCCTCCAGATTGCGGACGCCACCACCGAAGCCATGCAGACTCGAGCCCAGGCGGAAGTTTACGAACAAGCGGTCACCACCATCGGCGGCAAGAAGGCCGCAGTCATGCTCTTCGTCGGACGCGGCACCAGCTCCGGCGTCACCGGGCAGGGCAACGTCCGCGTCGCCCAGTACATGGTCGTCATCCCCCGCGTCGATGACATGCTCGTCGTCATGCTCATCACCCCGGAAGAGCTGCTCGAAACGCATCGTGCGGACTTCGAAAACATGCTGGAGGGCATGAAGGTAGGCGGCGCGCAAACCGAAGCGCAAAAACGCGACGCCTAGAGCGGCACCTCAATCCGACCGATCCCGCGGATCAGTGGTACAGCATCACGTACACGATCACGCCGGTCACCGAGACGTACCACCACAGCGGCAACGTCCAGCGGGCGATGCGCCGGTGGCGGTCAAACTGCGCGGTCAGCGCCCGGTAGGCGGTGGCAATTACCATCGGCAGGTTGACCATCGCGCCGATCACGTGCGAAATCAGCACAATGAAGTAGAGCGTGCGGTACGCGCCGGTGTACTTGCGGGTCAGCTCGACGCCGAAGTGATAGAACAGGTAGCTCGTCAGAAATGCGGCCGACACCACCATGGCCGAGATCATCAAACGCTTGTGCAGATGCAGCCGCCGGGTGCGCACGGCCCAGTACCCGGCCGTCAGCAGCCCGGCGCTGAGTGCGTTGAGCGCGGCGTTGAGATGGGGCAGTTGCGAGACGTCCATGTCCCGGCGGTCACTCCCGAAGTAGCCGGTGAATGTCGGCCGCCAGGATCTCGGCGGTCCCCGGCGCCAACCCGTCGTAATAGCCGCGGATACGCGCCTTCCGGTCGAGCAGCACGAACTTGCTGCTGTGCAGCACCTGGTCGGTTCCGCCGCCGGCCGGGGCGTCTTCCAGCCCCAGGTGAAAACTGTCTTCGGACAGGCGGCGAATCACGTCCATGTCGCCGGTGAGAAACCACCACATCACCGGATTGGCGCCATACTTTTCGCCGTAACGCCGCAGGCGTTCCGGCGTGTCCCGCTCCGGATCGACGCTGATCGACACCAGGGTCACCTGCGGATTGTCGCCCAGTTGGGCCTGCAACTCCACGAAGCGCTCGGTCATCCTTGGGCAGATGGTCGCGCACGAGGTGAAGAAGAAATCCACCACCCACACCCGGCCCGCGAGATCATCGCGCGTGATCGTCTCGCCACTGCTGTCGGTGAGGCTGAAGTCGGAGATGCGCCCAAACACCGGCATCGGCTCGGCCGGACGGGCCGCCACCGGCGCAGCGCCGGTCGGCATGAGCAACCGCATCAAGCCCGCGCCCAGGACTCCACCGACGATCAGAAACAGGGCGCCCCACCACACGAGGTCCTGACGGGAGTACGCTCCGCTGGGGGGAGAATCGGGAGTGGTCATGGTTTCGTTTGCCTCTACTGGGTATCCATCAGCTCGCGTCGGGCATGGTACGAGGGTTGGGGGACAATGTCACTGCGGCGGATGGTCACACGCGCCGCGAGACGCCGATGGAGTCAGGCCAGATCGCACAGCATCACGGTCAGCAGGCTAGGCAGGTAGATAATCGACGCGATGAATGAGCGCCGCGCCTGCGCCCGCTGCCGCTCGGACGAGAACCACAAACAGCACGCCCAGAATCCGATACCCAGAAGCAGCGCCGCGTGGAAATACAGCCGACCGGTCACGCCGAAGAGCGTCGGCAGCAGGCTGACCGGGATCAACATCAACGACAGCAGCGCGACCTGCACGCCGGTGATTCGTCCGGTCGGATCGACCACACTGAGCATGCGGTAGCCGCCGCGGGCGTAGTCCTCGCGGTAGATCCAGGCGATGGCGTAGAAGTGCGGCAACTGCCAGACGAAGAGGATGGCGAACAGGGCCCATCCGCCCGCGCCGAGCTCGCCCTGGGCCGCGGTCCAGCCCATCAGGGGCGGCAGCGCGCCCACAACCGCACCCACCAGGGTATTGTGAATGGTGATCCGCTTGAGCGGCGTGTAGACAAAAACGTAGAGCACCAGCGCGACGGCCCCCAGAAACGCAGTCAGCAGGTTGACCGCCAGCAGCAGTTCGAGGATGCCGAGGCTGGAAATCGCGATGGCGAAACGTGCGGCCTCGCTCAGGTTGGCCCGTCCGGTCGGAAGCGGTCGCCCCTCGGTGCGGTGCATTTTGGCGTCGTGTTCGCGTTCGAGAATCTGGTTGAACACGTTAGCCCCGCCGGCGACCAGCGCGGTACCCACCATGGCGTGCAACATGACCCACGGCGTGTGTCCGCCGTCGGCCGCCGCCGCAAAACCGACCAACGTGGTGAAAAGAACCAGCGAACTGAGCCGCGGCTTGGTCATTTCCACCAAGGCCCGCCACGACGCCGCCCCACGAATCGCTTGTGCCAATGCAGTCATGCCGTCGCGAGCCTCCCCTCCGTCGTGGCGTTCACCGCCTGCGCTTCCAAGGGCGCCACATAGCGATGCGCCCGGACCACGAGCACCACACACGCCGCCAGCAGACTCGCTCCCAGCGCAAGATGCGCGGTCAAAATCGCACTGGCCGCCTCCACGCTGCCCCACAGCATCGGCAGGTGCAGCGACCGCTCGATCGCCGCGTTGGTCAGCAGCCAAGACACCACGCCCAGGGTCAACTGCACCGCCACCAGCACGATCAGCAGCCGAGCGGAGCGCACCAACGGCCGCACCTCGCGGAAGCGCTTGAACACCAGCCATGCGATCGCGGCGAGCATCAACGTCACGGCCGTCGCGCCGATCGCGTGGAACCAGATCGTGCCATCGGTCTGCCGCCGGATGGCCCCGAGCACGACCTGCACGAGCACCAGACCAATCGCCACCAAGCCCATGTTGCGCAATCGGCCGACATCCGGCGACCGCAACGGCTCGCCGGCGCTGAGCCAGCGCCGCGAGGTCACGATGGCCAGCACCGCCATCAGGCTGAAGATCCCCTGCGCGGTGGCGGTATGGAAAACCGTAACCCCGACCCGAAGCGTCTCAACGTTTTCACCGGTCGGATTGGTGAAGAAAAAGTCCTGCACCGCGGGGCTGGAGATGAGCTTGACCCGCAATCCGCCCAAGGCGCCCTGGAAGCACACCCACGGCAAGGCGATGTAGCCGAGCACCCGGACCCAGCGGCGCGGCTCCCTCCCGGCGATCCACACCGTCATTGCGATGGTCATGAGCCCGAGTGCCATCCCCACCAGGCGGTGCCCGTGCTCCCAGAAAACGTTGCCCACCATCGGTGGCAGGAGCGAACCGTAGGACAACGGCCAATCGGGGACGGCGTCCCCGGCGTTCTGGCTGGTCACCATGCCCCCGGCCGAGATCATGAACAGCGTCCACGCCGCCACGACCACTATCAGCCAGTGCATACCCCGCTGGTAGTTGTTCGATGCGTCCACGATCTGACTCTCCGGCGCTGCCGTGCGGCAGCGTACGCGGTGCAAAACCGGCGTAAGAAGCGTTGGATAGCGGCATCCGCCGGCAAGTCAACCGACGGCCGCCGCCGGGCTCCGCTTCCCGCCCTCACGGGCCAAAGCAGAGCCGCCGGCAGGCAGTGGGAATGTAGTGAACAGGGTGGGAAAAGACCCGCGCGTGCGGCGCAGCAGGTGCGGCACTTTGTCGCACCTGCTGCACCCGGAATACGACTCGCGGGATTGGCGGTCAGTTGGACGGGGTGGCCGCGGGCGGGTCGTCGGTTGTCTTGAGGTGCTGCTGGAAGAAGTCCGCCAGCTTTTCGTAGAACGCGATGCGGTTGATCTCCTTGCGGAAACCGTGGCCTTCATCTTCGAAGATGAGCAGTTCGCTGTCACGGCCCAGTTTCTGAAGACGCTGGTGGAGTTGCTCGGCCTCGTACACCGGCACGCGCGGATCGTTGCGCCCGTGGGCGATGAGCATGGGGGTATCGATCCGCTCGACCAGCCGAATCGGGGAGATCGACTCCAGAAATTCCGGGTCGGACAACGGACCGTACTCGGCCTCCCGCAGTGCCCGGCGGTACGCCTTGGTCCGTTCGAGGAAGGTCTTGAAGTTGACGATGCCGACGACGTTGCAGGCCGCGCCGTAAAGCTTGGGCGCCTGGGCCACGGTCGCGACGACCATGAAGCCGCCGTAGCTGCCGCCGAAAGCGCCGATCCGTCCCTGTTTGCTGTAGCCGTTCTTGATCAGCCAGCGGGCGGCCCAGACGCCGTCCATCACGCTGTCGCGGCGCTTTTTGTAGTTGTCCATCTCGAGGTACTTCTTGCCGTAGCCGCTGCTGCCGCGGACGTTCGGCGCCAGCACACCGAAACCTCGGGACAGAAAATACGGCACGCTGCGAGAGAAGTCGGGACGATACTGGCCTTCGGGCCCGCCGTGGTAGTGGACGATGAAGGGGATCGGCGTGCCCTTGGCGTAGCCGGGCGGCGTGTACAGAAACGCCGGCACCTCCAGGCCATCGAACGACTGGTAGGTGATCAGTTCGGGCAGATCGAATTTCGAGACGTCGATGCCCTGGGTATCGGCCTGCGTCAATGCCTCTGGCGCGGCATCGGGATCCACGAGCGACCAGCGATAGATGATGCCGGGCGTGTTCGCGTTTTCCAGGCTGTACAGCAGGGTATCGCCAGCGAACGCAACGTTGCCCACGATCCCCCGCGAGATCGGCGGGGTCGGCAGGGTCTTGTTTTCCGGCATCTTGCGCAGGTGCAACGTCCGATAGCCGTCTTCATTGAGCAGCACCGCGAGGACCGTGCGATTGCAGTTGAACACGGCGCCCTCCACCTCGTGACGATCGAATTCGGGCGTGAGCGGCGCAATCGCCCCCGAACTCACCTCGATCGTGCGCAGGTTCGCGAGATCCGCCTGGTAGTCCGTGCTCACGATCACGTGCTTTTCGTCGGCGGTGTAGCCGGCGGCCGAGAATGACCAGGCTTCGTCCTTCGGCGTGAGTTCGCGCGTGGCCCCGGTGTCCAGGTTCACTTCGAACAACTGCGAATGGGTTGACGAGTTGTACTTGCCCACCAACAGCCGATCTCCCGCGTGGCTGAAATCCACCGGCGCGTAGAAGCCCTCCCGAGCCAGCACCCGCTTGCTCGCGCCCGCGGCCAGGTCGTAGACGTAGATGTGGAAATCGCGCTTGTTCTCCAGGTTGGCGCGGTAGGCGAAGCCGCTGCTGTCCCGCCGCCACACCACGCCGCCGAACACCGTCTCCGGATCGACGAACAGCGGCGTCAGCTTTCCACTTGCGGTCTCGAGGAGATGCAGATCGTTTTGCTCGCTCCCCCCCGCCGCGGCCGACACCACGATCCACTTGCCATCGTCCGACAGCGCGTAGCCGCTGATCCCGTCGGCAAAGCCGGTGAGCTTGCGCGGCGATGCCCCTGACTGGGGCTCGCGGGCGTAGAGTTGGTACAGCCCGTCGGGGTTGTGGACGTAGTAGAACGTGCCGTCGGGGGCCAGTCGGCCGCTCACCGGCCAGCGGATTTTGATAAACTGGGCAATCTCGGGAGAGTTTTTGGCCCAGGCGGCGGCCTCCCAGCCTCCCCCGATCACCACAACCAGGAGCGCGAGCCACATCATCGGTCGGATTCGTTGCAGATTGATTCGTTCCATCAGGCTGATCTCCCTGTTCGCGGGTGACGGAGGCGCCGGTCGAGCCCCGTCCAGGCCATGCCCCCTTACCAGTACTGCCGGTCCAGACGAGCCATTGTGTCGAGCCCGCAGGACCGCGGCAAGCGGCGCAACAACTCCCGACACCCGATTCGCGGCGAACACGTCCCGGCAGACTGAACCCCTCCGCATGGCCGGCGATGGTGGTTTCGTGTCAAGATGGGTAGCCCCGGAGGACGATAACTACGGTTGTTATCGGACAGTCGCAGGCCGGATCGCGGGCCTCCACCGCGGCCCATGGCGACACCGGCCGCCGTAACTGGTTGGGGCCGGGTGCACAACCGATGAATCAACAAACTCCGGCGCGACCGTCGCGCTCGTGCACCCGCCTCTTGCACGCAAGGGGCCGACGCCGGCTCATCACCATCGATGATGCCGCCAACCAGACGAGGCTTTGCAGGAAAATGAACCGAAACCGCTTCGATCGTTTTGGATTGCTCGCCGCTACGCTCATCGTCAGCGTCGTCCTGGTCGGATGCGCCATGACCGCCCAGCCCGAGCCGGAACCGGCCGTCGTGCTGGTCGATGAGCAGCCCGCACTGCCGCCCGACGTCGCTCCGGAACCTACACCGGAGCCGCGTCCGGAACTGGCAGCCGCCCAGAATCAGCAGATCAGCGCGTTCGGCGAGTTGCCCGATCGCGGCGAAGTCCCCTATTTCACGCGAACTTCGACCTCTCTCCGGCAACACACCTTCGCGGAGGAAGGCGCCGATTTTGACACCTGCATCAGCCGTGCAGGCGACTGGATGATCTTCGCCTCCACCAGGCACAACGTAAACCCGGACATCTACTACAAGCAGGTGGACGGGGTGGCGGTCACGCAGTTGACTTCCGACCCGGCGTCGGACGTGCAGCCCGTATTCAGCCCCGATCGCAGCAAGGTCGCCTTCGCCAGCAATCGCGCGGGCAACTGGGACATCTGGGTGGTGGGTCTGGACGGCACGCCGCCCATGCAGATTACGTCCAGCCTGAGCGACGAGATCCACCCCAGTTGGTCGCCCGACGGGGAGCACCTGGTGTATTGCAGCCTGCCGCCCAAGGGGCAATGGGAGCTGTGGGTGGCCGACGCCAAGATCGACGGTAAGAAGCGGTTCTTCGGCTACGGGCTGTTTCCCGAGTGGTCGCCCAACAGCGACACGATCCTGTTCCAGCGCGCTCGCGAGCGGGGCAGTCGGTGGTTCAGCGTCTGGACGATCCGGCTGATCAACGACGAGCCGCGGTACCCGACCGAAATCGCCGCCAGCACCCAGGCGGCGTTGATTACGCCCTGCTGGAACGCAGACGGCACGCGGATCGCCTACTCGGCCGTGGTCCCCTCGGATGATCCTGAGGCCCAGAAGGCCGACATCTGGGTCGTGGACGTCGACGGGCGCAATCGGTTGCAACTGACGGACGGGCACACGGCCAACTTTGGACCGGCGTGGTCGCCGGCCGGTCGGGTCTTTTTCACCGGCGAGCGGGACGGTCACGAGACCATCTGGTCGCTCATGCCGGTCGGCGGTGAGGAGGCAGCGTCGCCGCTCGCCCCCGCGCAGACCGCGTCTGATAACGTTTCAAACGCCCCCCGCACCCGCACCAACCAGGGGCAGGACCTGTAGGCCGGTGGTGTTGGCGGGGGTAGAAAAGATGTGCTCGGACGGATCTTCAGCGGGTCCGGGCGATAGACGATGAGAACGGATGGCGAAATCGCCTGACGCCGGATACTCAAGGATGAGAACAGGCACACGGATCAGGACGATCCCCGGAACACGCGCGTTCGCCCGCCTGGCCCCGTGGGGCGGCTGGTTGCTGGCCGCGGCGCTGCTCGTCGGCTGCGCCGAGAAGCGACCGCCCACGGTGCAGATGCGCAATCCCTGGCTGAGCGGCATGCGGGTCGCGGTGGCGCCGGCGCTGAATTTCAGCGGGACGGCCAACTTCGACCCCAACATGGTCGCCGACTTGATGGCCAGCGAGTTGTCCTACGTCGACGGTTTCGACGTGATGCCGGTGAGCCGCACGCTCGCGGTCCTGCTGCGGCAGGGCGCCGCCGGTGTGGAGTCCCCGGAACACGCGTTGGAAATTTGCGAAGCGCTGGGCGCGGACGCGATCCTGGTCTTCGCAGTGACGGAGTACAATCCCTATGAGCCACCCGTCGTCGGAATCACGGCCCAGTTGTACGGATCCCACGCGGGCGCGGGCCCTGCCGGCTTCGATCCGGTACGTGTCACGCGTTACGCCGCCCCGGTTGAACAGCGCGGCGTGGCGTCCGCCCTCGAGCCGCTTGCACAGGTCTCTCGTGTACGGAACGCCGCCCACGAACCGGTGATCCGGGAGGTGCTGGCCTACGCCCGGAGCCGGGGCGCGGACAACAGCCCCTACGGGTGGAGGAAATATCTGGCAGTGCAGAAGAGTTATCTAAGGTTCTGCTGCCATGCCACGATAAAAGAACTAGTGCAGTGCGGTGTCAACCGCAGACTCACGGTTGAGCCGCCTGCCGCAGGCTGAAGGTAAGGAAGCCATGAAGCAGATTCGACAGTTGTCCCTGGTAAAAGGCAAGGAACGCTACGTGTTCCGGTACGGCGCCGGACAGGAAGCCGAGGTCATCGATCGCTTCGCCGCGCTGGCGTCCGATCGGGGCTCCGATTTCGACTGGTTCGACGCCGCCGTGCTGAGTTACCAAATGGGGCGTCGACTCGAGAAGGAACTCGACCAGGTCGCCAATGGATAATTGGGGCACCAATTGTTTTGGATGCTGACCCTGCGTCCGGACTGTTGGTCGTGGTCTTCGCCGATGTGTGAGCGATCATGAGAGAGAATCCTTTGATCAACGAATTCTTGAACTACCTCAAGTTCGAACGCCACTTCTCACCGCATACGGCGAAGTGCTACTCGGCGGACCTCACCCAGTTTTGCGGGTTTTTGGTCGGGAGCAACGGCGACGAGAACGCCCGCTACGCGATCGAAGGCAGCAACGAGGCGGCACGCAATCCGCAGGCCACCGCGGTGATTGCCGCCACCGATCTCAAGCAGCGGCTCCTCCAGGTGGATGCCGATGAGGTGCGACGTTTCCTCGCCCACCTCGCCGGACAGGACTACTCCAAGTCCACCACCGCCCGGAAGCTCGCCACCTTGCGCAGCTTCTACAAGTTCTGCCTCCGCCGCGGATACATCGAGAGCAACCCGCTCGCGTCCATCCGCACGCCGAAGCAGGAAAAGCGGCTGCCCAAGTACCTCGAGATCGATCAGATCAACAAGCTGCTCAACACCCCGGACGACACGACGTTCCTCGGCGCCCGCGACCGGGCCATGTTCGAGGTGCTCTACTCGACCGGCATGCGGGTCAGCGAACTCGTCGATCTCAACCTCGTCGACGTCGACGACACCTCCCAATGCATTCGCGTCCGCGGCAAGGGCAAGAAACACCGCACCACCCCCGTCGGACCGACCGCCCTGGGCGCCATCCGCAAGTACATGGAGATGCGCGAGGCCGATCCGCGCAATGCGAGCTTCGATCCCGAGGCGCTCTTCGTCAACAAGCACGGCAAACGCCTGAGCACCCGCAGCGTGCGGCGCAAGCTGGACAAGTACCTGGCCGAGGCCGGGCTCGACGGTTCGGTCAGCCCGCACACCCTGCGGCACAGCTTCGCCACCCACATGCTCAACAACGGGGCCGATCTCCGCGGCGTGCAGGAACTGCTCGGCCACCAGTCGATCTCGACCACCCAGATCTACACGCACCTGACCTCGACGCGATTGAAGCATACCTACGACGAGGCACACCCGCGCTCGTAGCTCACACGATACTGTGCGACAGCTTTTCGTCAGCCGGCCGACTCGACCCGAGTCGGCCGGCTCTTTTCTTGGTCAGCGGCAGCAACGCCCCAGGGCAGGCGGCGCGACGGCGATGAAGTGGAATGAACGCCACGGCCGTGAAATGCGGTGAAGTGCTGCGCATCAGCGCACGCCGGGGAGCGTTACCGGCTCACGGGCAGCTTGGCGCTGGCGGTTCGCACGGAGGCCTTCAGCTCGGCGGGCAGGGCTTCACGATACGACGGGCCTGCGATCTCGAGGCTTTGGCCTTGCGACTCCTCGGCGCGCTGAAGCCGCAGGGCGATCTCGTAACGCACGAACTTGGCGTTGGTGCAGTCGGTATGGGCGCCCGCCCATCCCAGCCGCATCCAGTCCTTGTTCCACGCCACGTTGACTACCCGGTCGGCCTGTCCCGGCGGCGGGGTCAGGCCCACCAGTCCGATGGAATCCACGCCCCGCTTGCCGTCGATGGTGCCCACGACGCGCACGGTTTCGAGCACCTGATCGTGCGGGGAATGGTAGACGTAGATGCGCCCGGTGATGTTTTCCAGGGCTCGGCTCATGTCGTAGTCGTGCGATAGGGATGAACCCAGGAGGATGAGGTTGTCGATCCTGGCGCCGTTGCGCAGACCCTCGACCGCCCAGGTGGCCACGCCCGTTCCGGCGGACAGTGCAATCACGTTGACTTGGTTGTGCGGATATCGTTTCAGGTACCGCTCGATCTTGCGGGCGAGAAACGCGGCGCGCACCTTGGCCGCCGGGATGTTCAACTGATCCACCAGGGGGTTGAGCGAAGTGGTCCAGATGTACAGCTCGACGTCGCCGGTGTAGCCGGCTTCCTGCAAGCCGCGCGGCACTTCCGCGGCGCCGAAACCCCAGTTGCCGGCACCGTCGAGGTAGAAGGTCTTGCCGAACTTCTCCGCGGCCCCACGCTTCTCGCAACCGGCGGCGCCCGCGAGCCCCAGCGCCAGGATGATGCTGAACACGGTTTTTGATGTCATCGCGGGAACCTGCCCCCTCTTATCGGCGGTGATGCGGCGTTCCGCCATGCGGTAGATTCATATCCGGCGCAGTGTAGCGCGCCGGACACCCTGGTCAAGATCAACCTACGTTACGCCGGCGACGACACAATTGCATTTCACCGACGCCTGCTCAGACACGAGAAATTCAACGGGGTTAGACCCGCGTCATGGAAAGTGCCCACGAGCCCCACCCGACCCTGTCATTCGGCTCGCAAGGGCGGCGATTGCAGGCCACTCCCACCGCCCGGGGCACTTGCAGCCTGAATTGACCGCCGATGGCCGAATTCTTACGATGATCGCCGGGCGTCCCCCCCCCGCGAGCCGCCGGCACGACACCATGCCTCGCGCAGATCGGACGCCAAGGAGAACGCCATGGTGCGCATCAAGATCTGTGGCATCACGCGACCGGAAGACGCCATCGCGGCGGCGGTCGCCGGGGCCGATGCGATCGGCCTCAACTTTATCGGCGGACCGCGCCGCATCGACGTCGACTCCGCCGCGGCCATCCTCCAGGCACTGCCGGCGTTCTGCACGCCCGTCGCCCTGGTCGATGTCTCGCTGGGCGACGTGCCGGCGGATCTGCTGGAGCTTATCGGTCGCCATTGGGTCTCCCATCTTCAGCTCTATGGCGACGTCGGGGCCGGAACCATCACGCGTCTGCGTGCGGACGGCTTCCACCCGATCATCGTGCACGCCGTCGAGGCGTCGACCTTCGCCGACGAAATCGGCCAACGCCTGGCGACCATGAGCACCGCGCTGCCGGCCGCCATCCTGCTCGATGCCCACGTGCCAGGGCTGGCAGGCGGCACCGGCCGGACCGCCGACTGGCAGGCGATCGCCGCCGCGCGGGAGGCCGGCGCGATGCAAACCTGGCCGCCCGTCATGCTGGCCGGCGGGCTGAACCCGGAAAACGTCGCGGAGGCCATCCGGCAGGTCCGCCCCTGGGCGGTGGATGTGTCCTCGGGGGTGGAATCGGCGCCCGGCCGGAAAGATCCCGAGCAGATGACGGCTTTCGTCGCCCGCGCCCGCGAAGCCGCCCGCAACTGAGCGCCTATAGCCAACACAGGAGGGGGCCATGTCCGAATGCACGCTCGAGATGACGGCATCGCCGGAGACCTATCGCCAGCGGCGGGCGCGACTCGCGGCCAAGCTCCGCCGGCCTTTGATCGTCTGCGCCGGCAGCGCGCCGGGGCGGAGCTACGCCAGCAACCCCTACCCCTTTCGTGCCGGTTGCACGTATCTCTACCTGGGCGGACCGCCGCTGGAACGGGCGAGTTGGGTCATCGAGCCCGGCAGTGACGGCGACGCCGGCTGCACGCTGCTGCGGGTCCCTCCCGGGCCGGACGACGCCCTCTGGCTGGGGCCGACGCTTTCGGATACGGACATCGCGGACGCCGCGGGCGTGGATCGCGCCCGTATTCGCGACTCTGCCGACCTGGAAACTGTGCTCGCCCGCCGTATGGGCGCCGTCATCGGTGCGCCCCATCCTCCGGCGCCCGCAATGCTGTGCGAATTGGGCTTGGAAGCGGCCGACGCGGACGAGATCCGGGCCATCGTGAACCTGCGGTTGATCAAGGACGAGGCCGAACTGGCGGCGATGCGCCGGGCGGCCGACGCCGCGATGGACGCGCACCGGTCGGCCCTGGCGGCCGTCGCCCCCGGACGCACCGAATCGGACGTGGAGGCCGCGCTGATGGCCGGCCTGACGCGTCACCGCTGCCGCCCGTCCTTCACCCCGATCTGCACCATCCGCGGCGAAGTGCTCCACGGCGAATGCAAAGGGCGCCCGCTGACCGACGGAGACCTGCTGCTGCTCGACGCCGGGGCCGAGGAACCCACCGGGTACACCAGCGACATGACCCGCACCGTCCCGGTCAGCGGCAAATGGACCGAGGTGCAGCGTCACCTGTATGACACGGTGCTGCGGGCACAGCGTGCGGCCATCGATGCCTGCCGCGTCGGGCGTCGCTACCGCGACATCCACCATCTGGCCGCCCGCACCATCTGCGCAGGACTCGTCGAGGCCGACCTGCTCCGCGGCGACGCGGACGACCTGATCGGCCGCGGGGCGTATGCGCTCTTCTTCCCGCACGGCGTCGGGCATTTGCTGGGCCTGGGCGTGCACGACATGGAGGAGTTCGGGGACTTGGCCGGCTACGCCCCCGGCCGCGAGCGCTCCAAGCGCTTCGGCGACAACTTCCTGCGGCTGGATCGCGATCTGGAAGCGGGGATGGTGGTAACCATCGAGCCGGGGATCTACCTGGTGCCCGCACTGTGGCAGCGGGAGGACCTGGTGGCCCCATTCGCGGACGCGGTCAATCGCCCCGCGGTCGAGCGCCTGCTGGCGAGCAACTTCGGCGGGATCCGCATCGAGGAGGACGTGCTGGTGCGGCCTGAGCCGGACGGGCCCGAGGTGCTGACGGCCGCGATGCCCAACGACACCGACGCGGTCGCGAACCTGGTGGGCACGAGCTGACGGCTGATAGCTGAAAAGCTGACCGCCACCACGCAACCCATGCACATCCCGCCGCAACCCCGCCGCACGTGACCTCAGTATGTCCCGACCTGCTCCTTGATCCAGGCGGTGGGCACACTCTTGGGCCGGGTGATCGGCGTCCCCATCGCCCGGTTGACGATCAACTGGGACAGCATGCCCAGCGCCCGACTCACGCCGAAAATCGCCGTGTAGAAGCGCGGCTGCGTCACCCCGTAGGAGTACAGCAGCACGCCCGAGAGGGCATCCACGTTGGGCCAGACGTTCTTGGCTTTCCCATGCTCGGTCAGCACCCCGGGAATCACCTCGAACATCATGTTGGCGAGCTTGACCATGGGGGCGTCCGGGCAGTGCTCGAGGGCGAAGTCGCGCAGCGCCGTGTACCGCGGATCGGTCTGGCGCAGCACGGCGTGCCCGAAGCCGGGAATCACCCGCCCGGAATTGAGCAAATCCCAGGCGTGCTTGGTGAGCTGCTCCTTGGTCGGCACGCCGTCGAACTCGTCGCGCACCGCGATGTGGAAGCGCAGGCACTCCTGGTTAGCCAGTCCGTGCAGCGGACCGGCCAGTCCGTTGAGCCCCGCACTGACCGCGTAGTAGGGATCCGAAAGGGCCGACCCGGCGACATGACACAGGTTGGCACTGACGTTGCCGCCCTCGTGATCGGCGTGCAGCGCCAGGTACAGCCGCATGAGCTTGCCCAGTTCGCCGCCTTCATCCGGCACGCCCATCATGTGCGTGAGGTTGGCGCTCCAGTCGAGCTGGGGATCGCGCGGAATGAGGTCGCCCAACTCGTAGCGGATGCGATAGACGGCGGCCGCCACCACCGGCAGCTTGGCGATCAGATCCAGCGCGTCATCGAGAGCCGCCTCCCAGTATTCCGTCTTGGCCATCCCCTCGTTGTAGCGCAGGCGGAACTTGGACCCCTCTTCCAACGCAAGGATAGCGGCACTGAGCATGGCCATGGGGTGCGAGGACAACGGCAACCGCCGCAGGATGTCGAAAATGTACTTGGGCACCTCGCTGCGCGCGGCCAGGTCGCTGCGGAGCGAGGCCAGTTCCTTTTCGGTGGGCAACTCACCGGTCAGCAGCAGAAAGAAGATCTCCTCCGGACTGCAATGGGTGAGCTGGGCCAGGGGCGTGCCCCGCAGGATGAGCCCCTTGTCGGGGTCCACCTGGGAGGTGTCACAGACCATGCACTTGACGCCGCGCATGCCTCCGTAGGCCTGGGCAACCGTGACTTCGGAGATCACCTTGTCGCCATGATCCGCGACGAGCCGCGCAATCTCCTCCCGCATGTGTGGAATCTTCTCGGCCAGCTTCTCGCGAAGTGATGTCATGCAGTGGTACCCCCTGGTACGACGAAGTTGTCCAGATTTTTGATCACCCGCAAATCGGGCGAAATTCGGCTCGAAAGAGCCTGCGATCCTAGCATGACGGGCGCGCCGGAGCAACCAACGCCCGCAGCCATGGCCCTGAAAAGCGTGTTTCGCAGTCTGAAGCCGGTGACCGGCGCAGCCGGCAATGCCGCCTGCGCCGAACGCTACCAGCTCGCACCCCACGCCGCCGCCCCATCTGAGCCGACGGCCGGGCGTTTTTTCGAGGTTGGCCGACGATCCTCCGCGGGAGCACGCACGGCATCCCGCGGGGCCGTCCAGGCGCGGATCCGCTCGGTCAGGGCGGCCAGCGCCGCCTCCACCTGGTCGGCCTGAACGGTGCATTCAGGATACGCCCGGCAGTGGGCGGTCACGACTTTCCCGTCCGTGGTGACGATCGCCTGCAAGCGGGTTTCAGCCACCTCGATCTCACGTGTCAGGGGACCGGTGGTCTCGTCCTTCGGCGGGTCCGCGGGCCAGCTGAGTTGCCCGAGATTGACCACGACCACCGACGGGGCCGACCGGCATGCCGCAGCAAGTTCGCCGGCGTCTGCACCCAGATAGCGGACTTGGTCGCCCGAGCAGACGAGGAGCAGGTCGGACGTTGCGGCACCGGGCAACCCGCGGGCCCGCAGCCGTCCGGCGATGCTGCGGACGGCGTCGAGCGGAACGCCGCAGCGGCGCAGCTCGCGGACGAGGGTGAGCATGCGCAGGTCGTCGAGGGCGTAGCGGCGGCGGGAGCCGGACCCTGCGGCAGGCAGGATGGAGGGTGAGACGATGCCGCAGCCGTCCCAGTGGTTGAGCTGGCGGACGGAGGCGCCGGTGCGAGCGGCCGCGGTGGCGGTATCGAATCCAGGATCGTACATGGCTGTTGTTCGATTATCGGATCCGCTACTTAAATGCCATTAGTGTAGTTTAAAACTTTTGCGTGCTTTTTCAGGGTCGACACCAGCACTGGCCGAGCCGGGACGCCGCCCTCGACCGGCGCAGACCGATCACATGCCGCGGGGCCGCAACGGAACCCCGACCTGAGCCAAGACCGCGGCCGCCAGCCGCCACACCCGCAGCGGACTGGGACGGGCCCTCGTCTGCGGATCGGCAGATTACTCGCCGGGGTGGTCGTTGATGGCGTTGATCATCTCGCGCAGTCGCCCGGCGCTCTTCTTGTCGTAGGTGAAGACCAGCCGGGACAGCTCGGCGAACTCGCCCGCCTCCTCCGGAAGCGCGCCGTGAACCTGGCGGATGTCGCCCCCCTTGAGCAGGTCCTCGTACGACTCGTTGAGTTCGAGCACGAAACCGTCGGGCAGCGGGCTTTTCATCCGCAACACGAAGTCGTCCTGCACGAAGCGGGAGGAATGGAACCGTTTGTAGAAGTGGGCGATCTCGTTGACGGCCGCCTCCGCGTCGTCCGTCAGGTAGAACAGGTGCATGTCCTGCGGGCTGATCATGCCCGTGCGCAGCAACTCCGACTGCACGTACGTCCGCCAGTGCTGCCAGTAGGTGCCATCGGGCTCATCCAGCAACACGATCGGCACCGGCGACGCCTTGCCGGTCTGCACCAGCGTCAGGGCCTCGAAGCCTTCATCCTGGGTTCCGAAGCCGCCGGGGCACAGCACGATGGCGGCCGCCTCCTTCACGAACATCAGCTTTCGGGTGAAGAAGTATTTGAAGTTGATCAGCTTGGAATCGCCCTCGATGATGGTATTCGTGCTCTGCTCGAAGGGCAGACTGATGGCCACGCCAAAGCTGGACTCGCGGGTCGCGCCGTGATGCCCGGCGCGCATGATCCCGTCGCCGGCGCCCGTGATCACCATCCACCCATGCTTCTGGATCAACTGTGCGAACTTCACGCACTGGATGTACTGGGGGTGATCCTCCTTCGTGCGCGACGAGCCGAAGATCGTGCACTTGGGCACCTGCTGGTAGGGCGCGAAAATCTTGAATGCGTAGCGCAGCTCCTTGAGCGCCCGATTGAGCACCTTCATTTCGCCGCGGCCGCAACCGTCCCGGGCCAGACGGCAGATCGTCACCATCATCTCGGCGGCGAGATCCTGGTTGTCTCCGGGGGCGTAGGCGTCGAGGAATTGCTTGATGGCCTGGGCGCGGTCTTCGGCCTGCTGGGTGCGCTCGGGGGATCGCAGTTCTGATGGCATCCTGGGTCGTCTCCTGTTTTCTCTTTTTTTATTTTGCGGCGACAGTCTAGCGTTTTCCGCCCTCCAACGCCAATAACCCGAGCGTGCGCCGCAGCCGGGCATTCGGGGCCGAGCAAGTTCAGCGCCGCCCACACCCGGTTCACTCCGGGGCAGGCACGAGAGCCACGCGGGCGCCATCTTCATCGACGAGAACCATGCCGATCAATCGGCCATCGCGATGCCCCAGCACGCATGCGCCGTGCCACTCGTCCCCCACCGCGATCGCGGGGTCAATGCGCCAGCCGGCGGCCGACGGGGCCAAACGAGTCGCCGACAGGGGCAGCGGGGCGGCCGCCCGATCGGCGACGGCCACACAATCCTCCGGCTCCGTCGCGGTCCGCCGCAGCGCGTCGGGCCAGGCCTTGCCCGGCACGCCGACGTCAATCCGCGCCACGCCGGGCGCCACGTCAACCCCATCGGCCGGCAGCGCGACCGGTTCGCCGGCGACCTCCAGCGCGACCTCTTTGCGGTCCGCGTCCAGCTCCGGGCGGAGCAGGTCGGCCGGTCCCAGCAGCCCCCGCGGCGTCGGCAATACCCATCCGCGCCGCGTGCGGTCGCTCTTGAGCCACCAGCCCGAGCGCCACGCGAGCACCGCCCGCGCCGGCGCCGACATCACCGTCCCCGGCGGGAGGAAAGGATTTCCCAGCGCAATCATGGGCTGCCAGTGCAGCCACTCCGATTCCGGTTTTTCGGCCAGCGGAAAGCGGTGGCCGTTGCGCACCGGCGGTGCGGCGGCGGGCGGCGTGGCCAACGCGACGCCGCCGGCCAGGAGCGCTTCCAGCGAGTCCATTTCGACGGAGACGCCGCTCAGGCCGACGTCGGTGGTGAAGCCGCCGGCGTTCCAGAATCGCGTCTGCGGACGAATCAACACGGTGTACGCCTCGCGAACGTGAGCCCGGGCCTCCACGCCCCCGCCGTCCGCACTCAGCCCCACGGAGAGAATCTGCCCCACCGGCACCTGGCGATAGAGCAACGGGGCGCCCACCCGCAAACCCCCGCGCCGGGGTGCATGAAGAATGATCTCGAGATCGCCCGCTCCGATCGACTCCACTACCGGCGGGTCCGCCAAACCCACGAAGGAATCGCGCACCGCGCCGTCGCCGGGCAGCAACGCCAGGTAGCGCGGACCGATCAGCGTCTCCAAACCGGCGACCCCGGTGACGTCCAACTTGGGGCGCACCACCCACAACCGCGTACCCTCCCGCGCCAGCCCCTTGGCCGTCGATGCCAACGCCGCCCGCACCACGACGCCTTCGAAATCCCCCGCCAGCCGTACGTCCCGCACCTGCCCCACCGCGATCCCGCGATAGCGCACGTCGTCTCCTGCCCGCAGACCATGCCCGTCCGCAAACCGCACCGTGAACACGTGGCCGCGCGAAACCCAGGCCCGGTACCCCAACCCCGCTGTCAACACCAACGCCAGCAGCGGAACGATCCACAGCCTGGACATGCGCCGCTCCGGACGCAGAACCGCCGAGGGCAGCGCTGGCTTCGAAACGTCGCGCGATTCGGTTTCCGTCATGGGCCACCTTCAATCCGCATCCCACAGGCTGTGGGGGTCAAAACATGCCGTCGCAAGCAGGCTCAACACCACGCATACCGTGAAGGCCAAAGCGGCCGGACCGGGATAAACCTCCACCAGGTCGCCCACCTTGAGCGCCGCCACCAGGACTGCCACCAGCAAGACGTCGAGCATCCCCCAGCGGCCGGTCCATTCCACCAGGTGATAGGTCCAGGCCCGGTGCTGTCGCCGCATCCGCAGACCACCGGCCGACAGCACCAGCAAACCCGCGAGCTTGCCCAGGGGCAGCACGATCGAGCAGAGCAAAACGACCACGCCCACCAGCACCTGGCCGTGGGACAACAGCGTCACCGTACCCTCCAGGATGCTCGCCTCGTGACGGTGACCGAAGCGCTCGATCCGGAGCATGGGCAGGCTGATCGCCAGGGGGTAGAGAATCAGGGCCGCGAGGGCGACGGCCGCCGTTCGGCTGTTGCTCCGCAGTCGTCGCGCGTGCCCGTGTAAACCGGCGTTGCAGCGTGCGCAGCACAGCCGCTTGCCGGGCGGGATCGGCGGCGCCGTCTGCACCTGCCCGCAGCAGGGACAGGTGAGCAGCGCGGGGCTGACAGCAGGTTGAGGATCCATCACCCAAATCCCTGACGGACGCGTCATCCGCGTATATGCCACCGTGCGGCGGCCCTGGCATTTGTACCCGATCCCCGGTTGGTGGTCTAACGATCAGCCGCTAGACTGGTCTTTATGCATGTGGCGTACACGAAACTGTCGGCCACCTGACCGGCGCGCCGGCCGACGCGGAACAGCGGGCCCGAGGCTACTTCATGTTCAGTGCGATCAACCGGAAGGTGAAGCGTTTCGTGCTTCGCCAGCAGAAAAAGAAACCGCTGGTGCTGATCAGCGACACCACGCTGCGCGACGGGATCCAGATGCCCGGTCTGCGGCTCACCCCGGATCAGAAGGTGACCATCGCCCAGGCCCTGGCGGACGCCGGCATCCACTCGATCGACTGCGGGTTTCCCGCCGCGGGCGCGAACGAGGTCGAGGGCATTCGCCGCATCGCCGCGCGGGTGAAGGGGCCGACGCTCTCAGCGCTCTCCCGCACGGTCCGGGCCGACGTGGACCTGGCGGCCGACGCCCTGTCGGCGGTCTCGCCCCTGAAGCGGGCGATCACGCTTTTCATCGGGACCAGCCCCCTGCATCGCGAACACAAGCACGAGATGAGCAAGGCCCGCATCATCGACACCGCCTGCGACGCCATCGATCACGCCCAGAAGCACTTCGAGATCATTTCGTTCGGACCGGAAGACGCCTCGCGGACCGAGCCCGACTTTCTCTTCGAGGTCTACGAGAAGGCCATCCAGGCCGGCGCCCTCTCCATTGGGTTTACCGATACCGTGGGCATCCTCACCCCGGGCAAGGCCGCGGACATGGTCCGCCGCATCCAGGACCACGTGCCCAGCATGGACGACGCCATGCTCGGCGTGCACTTCCACAATGACCTGGGACTCGCCACCGCGAACTCGCTCGCCTGCGTGCAGGCCGGGGCCAACATCGTGCAGGGCACCGTCAACGGCATCGGCGAGCGCGCGGGCAACGTCGCCATCGAAGAGGTGGTCATGGCCCTGGTGTTGCACCAGGATGAATACCATCGCCAGGTTACGGTCAATCCCCAGGCGCTCGCGGCACTGTCGCGCACCGTCGCGGAACTGACCGGTTTCCATCCGCCGGCGAACAAGGCCGTGGTCGGCGAGAACATCTTCCGCACCGAGGCCGGCATCCACCAGGACGGCATCCTCAACAATCCCGAAACCTACCTGCCGTTCCCGCCGGAAGCCATCGGCGCCGGACCGGTCAAGCTCGTGCTCGGCAGCCAGAGCGGGCGCAACGCCATCCGCCACCACATGGCCCAGTCCGGCCTCGAACTCAACGAGGAGCACGTCGAACTCGTCCTGGGATACCTCAAGGGGCAATCCCACGACCCCGGCGATTACTCCGAGGTCAACGAGTTTCTCGAGCGCATCAAGCCCTTCATGGCCGACGGGCAGGTGCATGCGGCCCGGGCATCCGCCGCGGCCAAGGAACGCGAGGCGAGCTGAACCCGTGGTGCTCGCCGACGGTGAAGCCGGCCATTGCGTCGTTGGCAGAGTCGCTTGATAATCCCATAATGCCATGAAACGCCAATGCTTCATCGTCGCGCTGACCGCCCTCGTCGCGTCCGGTTGCGCCCACCAGCGCACCGCGGAGTTGTTCGGCGACGGCGCCATTGACCGCCCCGAGATCTGCGTCACCGTCTTCTTCGCCGACGGCATGGACGGGCCCACCATGCAGGCGATGCTCGACCGTGGCCAACTTCCGCACATCGCCGAGCATTTCGTCGCCGGCGGCGTCGGCGTCGAACATTCCATGGCGTCGTTGCCCCCGATCACCTACGCCAACGCCGTGTCGATCATCACCGGCGTGTTCCCCGGGCATCACGACGTCACCGGCAACCGCTGGTTCGACCCGCGCTCCTGTACGCTGCGCGACTACGGATCGGCAACAACTTACCGCAAGGTCAATGACGATTTTCATCAGCCAACGATTTACGAACTGCTCGACGACGCATTTACCGTCAACGTCCAGGGGCACACCCGCCGCGGCGTCAGCGTGTCCATCGACAACGTGGTGACGGCCGGGCTCGACTGGCTGGTCGGCCGGTACAGCGCGGTTGACGCCCGAGTGGGCCGCGGCGTCGGCGAAGTCGCCGCCCGTGCCCGCCGCGCGGGCCGCTGGCCGGCGCTCTACTTCAACTACTTCCCCGGGCTCGACGAGGTGGGCCACCGCTCCGGCGCCGACTCCGCCGAGTACGCCGCCGCCCTCGTCACGGTCGATCAGGCCATTGGGAAAATCATAAAGCGCGTCGAAGATCTCGCCCCGGCCGACCGCCGCTACTACGTCCTGCTCAGCGACCACGGGCACGTGCCCACGCCGCCGGGCAAAGCGATCGACTTGGCCCGCTGGCTGGGCGAGACCGCCCGGCTGCGGGTATATGAGCAAGCGCGTCTGCCCGCCGGGGCCGGCGGTCCGTCGTGCCTGCCCGATCATGACGTGGTGCTGATCAACGGCGCGTTCCGCCGTGCGGCCATTCACCTGCTGCCTCCCGCCAGGACCGCAACCGATCAGCCGATCGCGACGTGGCCGTGGGTGCGCGGCCTGCCGCAATTGCCGGGCGTGGCCGTGGTCTGCACCCGCTACGGCGCCGACGCGGTGCGGGCAACGTCGGCCGACGGCGGCTTGCACATCGAACGCCGCCTCGAAGACGGCGTGAAGCAGTACCGCGCGACGCCGTTGAACGGCCCGGCGCTGCTCGACGCAGTACTCGGCGACGGCGCGGAGGCGCGAACCGTGCGCGACGGTTGGCACAATTCGCGCGTGTGGCTGGCGGCGTCGGCCAACGCCCGGTTTCCCGACTTCGTCCCCCAGATCGTGGAATTGTTCGACTCGCCGCGGGCGGGCGACGTGATCGTCTTCGCCGCCGATGATTATTCCTTCAGCGACGACTGGCACGGCGGCCACGGCTCATGCGTTTACCGCGACATGCACGTGCCGCTGTTTTTCACCGGTCCCGGCCTGCCGCCTGGAGGCCGTATCCCCGCCGCCCGCCTCGTTGACGTGACGCCCACGGTGCTCGATCTGCTCGGCGCGACGGAATCGCTGCCGGCGGACGTGACGTTCGACGGCGTCAGTCTGCTGCCGGCGCTGCGCTCGGCCGTCCGGCCAGCGGAACGCCCAGCGTCGCCAGAACCCGCCGCAGATCGCGCGTCCTGAGGGCGTCGGGAAGCTCACCGGCCGTCGTCATGGCGAAGCCCACCGTACCGGCGCGATTGAGATTGCCATGGACGGCCGCCGGCGGCATGAGCCGCTCAAAAAACGGGCTGCCCCAGTGCCAACCGTCCGCGAGCGAAATCAGCACGTCGGGCGGATGCTGCACCTGCCCGTCGAAGGCGCGATACACACGGTCGAGCGCGTCCGGATAGCGGTGCCCGGCGATCAAGGCGTCGGCCTCCACGCGGACGCCGGACGGCGTGTGCGGATCCTCGGCCAGCAGGGGCGCGAGCTTGAGCGGATCTCCGAACTCCGCCGCGTAGACGTAGCCGCCGTCGCGTCGGCGAATGCGCGCCCGCCCGTTGCGGCCGTTGACCACCACGTCCGCGCCGTCGCGGTACATGGCCAGTTCCACGCCGGCGATGGCCGCCACGTCCGCCGCCACCTGCGCCGGGGCGCGGGTATACAACCCCACGTAGTTGACCATGCCGAAATTGGGGATAACGATATCTCCGGGCCGCGCCAACCGGCGTCCCACCCGGTAGCCCATGCGCCGCAGCGACGTAACCAACGCCGGCCGGCGCGAGGGGAGCAACGTGTGGCCGTGATCGGACAGCAGCGTAATATCCAGCGCCCCGGCATGGCGTTCCATCAGGGCGGCGCAGAAGCGATCCACCATCACCAGCCCCGCGACGTGCCCGTCGTGGGCGAAGGCATAACCCAATCCCGAGGTCGACACCAGGTAAGCGACCACCGGTCCGTCGTGCGTCGCAAGGTATCGTTCGATGGCCGCCAGCTCGCGTTGCAGCATCGCCTGCGGATGCCAGTACGCCTCGCCGTGGGCCTTGAACGGGGTGTAGACGTCGATGTGCTCCAGCCACGGCGAGTTGCCGCCGGAATGGTAAACTGACCACCCTCCGCCCACCCGCCGGCCGTCAAAGAATTCCGACTCCACCCCCAGCGCCGGCGGCGTGCCGAACAACGCGTCCAGGCACACGTCGGTGACCGCCGGGAAGGGCGCGATCACCGCCGCGGGCGGGTGAAACAGCCGCAGCCGACCCCGCGCATACTGCTGGCGAGCCAGTTCAAAGGGCACGCTGTCCAGGATGAGGATGAGCTGACGCCGCTCGGCGACCTCCGCACGCACCACGCGGTGATCGCAGGCGCCGTCCCCGTCCGCATCGACCCGCAAGGCCTCAACCCGCCCCGCAGGCGACAGCTCCTCGACGTAGTCGGCGACGCCGTCGCCCGAGGCGTCGTACCGCCGCTCACACCCGCCATCCGGGCGTTGGTCCACCTGCATCGGGGCGGCCGGCATCAGCGTCGGCCGGGCAGAAGCACACCCCGCCAGCGCCGCGCACAGCGCCATCAGACCCCATCGCCCACCCTGCTCTCGTTGCGGCATTGCTGCTCCTTGTCAGTCACGTCCTTGTCAGTCACGCTGTGTGGCGCGAAGTGCAACCGTCCGAAAACCCGCGCAGCCGATCATAGCGTCCGGATGCCTGATGCCCACCCTGCCGAGCGCCAAACGTCGAGTGCTGAGGGGCAGGACGCCGCAGGATCGCGCGGGCGCGCTAGAATAAACGGCCGACCATCGCGCCAGACACCACCCGCAAAATGCCGCAGGATCGCGCGGGCGCGCTAGAATAAACCGGGGGCGGGCCGCAAGAAAGACGTTGCGTTCGGACGCCATCCTCCTAAGCTGACTGCACGCCCACGGGATCTCTGCCTTGAGCGATCTGCATAATTCCCAACCGGTCTCGAGCGACGGCGTCGACGCCGCCCTGGCGATCATCCGCGGTGAACTCTCCGTCGCGCTGGGCAACGCGGGCCGCGTCCGCGCCGCCTGCGCCCAGTTGCAGCAGCACAGCCTCGCGACGGCCGACGCCATCGAACTCGCCCATCTCGCCGGCCGACGCAGCAGCGCACTTACCGAAGCAGTGTTGGCCTGCCTGTTTGATCATTGCCGGCAGTCACCCGACCCCTGGCCGATCGTGCGCGCGTTGCTCCACGGACGCAGCGACGAAATCGTCCGTCAGACGCTCGAGCTGGGCGCGGAACTGGCGGAGTCCGACCGGCTGCGGATGTGTGACGACCTCCTGCACGTTCTGGCCGATGTGGTCGAACAGCGCGACGCCCTGCGCAACAGTCCTCCGACGCTGCGGACCGTGGCGCGGATCCTGCGCGGCCGCCGCGATGCCGACGCCCCCCGCCGCCTGTTGCTCAGCAACGCCTGCTGGCGGGTGCGGCGCCTCGCCGCCCGCGTCCTCGACACCGAGCAGCAACCCGCGCCGCCGGACATCGCCCAACGCCTGCTCGACGCGGAGGCCTTCGCCTTCCTCTCCGACTACCTCACCTACACCCGCGCGACGCACGTGGACCTGCTCGACATCGCACCCGTGCAAGGGGCGCCCCCGCCGGCGCTGGCGTCCCTGCGTCTCGCCGAACGCGTCTGCGGGCCCGCACTGCTGCGGGAAATCATCGGCCGGATCGGATGGGCCCGGCTCAACTTCGGCCTCGACGTCCGCCGCCATCACGGCATCGCCCTCGACGGTGCGTTTCCCGTGCTGATGCGGCCGCTGGAGGCGGAGCTGCTTTCCGATTGCCCCTACGCCGCCCGCGCCTTCGATCGCTTCACGGTCATCGCCCACGGCGGCGCGCCCATCGCGGCCGGGGGCGCCGACGAAACGGCCGACACCATCGCCCGCTTCCGCGGCTACAACCTCGCCCACGCCGAAGCGCTGGCCGAAATCGCCGACGTCGCCCCTCTCACCGCTGCGAAGGTGCACCGCATCCTCGACCTGCTCGAGCGCATCTGCGCCGATTTCGCCACCCTCTTCGCCGATCACGACGCCGAGGCGAGGGAGCTGCCCGCCAGGTTCGCCGAGTGGAAGGCTCAGACGCTGGAGAAGCTCGCGGCGTCGGCCGACGCCAACCCCCTGCCGGCCGACCTCACCCGCTTCGTGCAGATGTTCGACGAGCCGGCCAGTCTGGCGGACGTGCGTACGCTTCACGGGCTCAAGCGCTACCTGCATCAGAAGGGTCTGCGCCTGGCGTTCAAGCTCTTCGAATCGGGCAAAGCGACCAACCGCACGGTCGACGTGCTGACCGCCACGCCGGAGCGCGTGCTTCACTGGGTCGCCCCCATCCAGTACATCGACTTCGATCCCGAGCACGGCGGCGACGACCTCCCCTACGCCGTGGAGCTCACCGCCCGGGCGTTCGCCCGGCAACTGGTCCACGGCCGTGAGCAGATTCCCAAGGTGGACATCTTCTGCTACGGCAACGAAGTCCACTATTACCTGCGCTACCGCAACCATCCGGCGTTTCTGCGCATCGACTACGCCCCGCCCCTGCGCGGCGGCATGATCGACCTGGAGTACTTCGGAGTCAGCAAGTTCGAACTGTCCATGCACCCCAACGTCGAGCTCTCGGGCCTGCGGCGCTTTTTCCGCGCCCTGGACTTCGACGTCCAGGTGGAGGACACCCGCGTTCACGCCCGCTACGACAAGGAGCGCACCCTCGATCTCGGCGACTTGTGCGACCGGGCCGAGGCGCTCTTCTGTCTCGCGCCTTACCTGATGGAACTCGACTGGGTCATCGGGTACCTCACGCTCAGCGATGAGGCCAAACGCAAGGTCGCCGCGGCCTGGGCGGAGCACTTCGTCCGCTGGCGCGCGCTCCCCCTCGACGACCTGCTCACCGAAGACCGCCAGGGCATCCGCCTGCTCGAACCGGCCAGCGGCGAGGCCCACGCCTGGTCGGGCCGGGGACCGTACCGCGACCGCTTCACCCGCCGCGCCCCCGCCGGCCTGCTCGGCGACGTCCAGGAAGCGCTTGCCCGGCGCGACCTGGACTGCATCACCCTGCCCGCAGGCGCCGACGACACCCTCTTCGGACAAGCGCCGATGGACCGGCGCCTGCTCCGCCCGATCCGCGAGGCCATCGCCCGCGGCGAGATTGTGGAAACCGATAGCGGCCTGCGGCCCCAGCGCCCCGAGTTGTTCGAACGCGAACACGAGGCCGAGCAATTCGCCCGCTTTCTCACCGCCAGCGACGGCATCCTCCGCGACCTCGCCCGGATGGCCGGCGTGGCCGCCGCCCTGGAGCGTAGCCTGCGCTTCCGCACCACCGGCGCCGTCAACGGCTACGAGGTGCAACGCGCCCGCCTGGCCCTGCGCAACGACGTGGTCGATCTCTTCGTGCTCCGCGACGCCGGGGGCATGATTCGCCTGGCCTTCTACGCCACCGGCCGTTGCCTCTACAAGATCCGCGACCACGAAGACGCACCCTGGCGGGGCAGTTGGAGCCCGAACACCTCCGCCCTCGCGGCGCTGCTGCGCAAGTGCAACTACCTCGCGGGCGAACTGGAGGCGACCCTCGGCGCCGGCCCGTACTACGTCGCGTCTATCCGTGCCGCCTTCAATGCCCCCAATCCGGCGCGAACGGCCCCGCCCATCGCGGGCGATCGCGTGGTGCAGGGAATCGCGGCCTCTCCCGGCCGGGCGGTCGGCCGCGCCGTGCTCGCCCACGACGGACGTCCCGCAACCGACTTCGACGATGCGATCATGATCGCGGCCACGGTCCGCCCGGAAGACAACACGGCCATCTGGCGGGCGGCGGGCATCGTCTCCACCGGCGGCGGCGTGCTCTCCCACGCCGGCCTGCTCGCTGTCCAGTTCGGCAAGCCGGCGATGATCATCCCGGCGGACTGGCGCAGCGCCGCCCCGGGACGCCGTCACCTGGTCTATCAGACCACGGACTACGATGAAGCCGTGCGCACCGTCGGCCCCTATCGCGTCACCCTGCGCCGCAACGTCCGCCAGCGCGAAGACACCATCGCCGAAGGCGACCTCGTGGTGCTCGACGCCGACCACGGGCAGTTGCGCGTGCTGGGTAAAGACCACGAGGTGCTCGCCTTCCACGACGAACTGCGCAACATCGCCCATGCCGGCCGGCGGTTGCAGGACGCCACCGACGACGCGGAGATTCTCGTGCTTCGCGGACGGCGGCTCCACGCCCGACATCAACTCGAGAAAATCCTGGCCCGCATGCGTTCCCGCGTGCTCGCCCGCCACGCGGTCCGCGAGATGCTCTGGGGCGCGGCCTTCGCCGGACAGGAGGGCGGCGATGAACGTGGCCGGCTGCTCCGCCTGCTGCTCGACAACCCGTCCGTCGGAGCGGCCGCCAGCGCCTGCATGCTGGAAATACACCACGACCTGACCGACCGCTACCGGGTCGCCCGCCGGGAAATCATCGACCGCCTGCCCCACGCCCGCGACGCCTACGAAGTCCTCGCCCGGCGACTTGGCGTGCTGCGCTTGCGCGACACGCTCAATGGCATGCCGCTGCCCGACGGCGTCGCCCCCCCCGACGATCTGACCACCGGCGACGTCGACGCCCTTGCCCTGCAACGCTTGCACGCCCTGCGCCATCAGGCCCTGCGCACGGCGCCTTCCGCCGATGACGCGCGCATCCGGCACGTGATCCAGCAGATCGAACGCCTCGACGGCATACTCGGCGACGACGCAGAACCCGACGCGGCGTGGCGCGGGCAACGCGAACATCTGTCGCGCGGCGACGCGGAACGCCTCCGGCGCTCCCGCGGGCGGCGCATTCTCACCGCCGCAGACGGCGGCTTCGAACTGCACAGCCTGATCGGCTGGAAGGCGGCCAACCTCGCCGAGATCGCCCGGCTGGGGGCGGCCGACTTGATCCCCGGCTGGTTCGTCGTCACCGACCACGCCTTCCGCGAGGTGCTTGCCGCCCCGCTCAGCGGCCGCAGCGAAGGCGCGACCCTGGGCGACGCGATCCAGCAGATTCTCGCGGACGACGTGGGCGATGGGGAAAAGTCCACACGCATCGCCCGCCTCTGGGAGCAAACCTCCCTTCCGCCGACGCTGGTCGATGAGATCACCCGCGCGTACCGCGCCCTGGGCGCCCCCGGTCCGGTGCAGGTCGAGGTTCCCGGCGGCAAGCGCATGGAAATACCCGGCGACGAACCCTTCGTCGCGGTCCGTTCCTCCGCCCGGGAGGAGGACAGCGAAACCGCCACCCGGGCGGGCGAATTCGAGACGTTCCTCTTTGTCCGCAGCGTATCCGGCCTGCTCGATCACCTCCGTCGGGCATGGAGCGGCTTGTGGACCGAACGGGCGATTCACAACCGGCAACTGCTCGGCCTCGACGTGACCGACACCGGCGGCGGCGTGCTCGTGCAGCGCATCTGCTGGTCGCGCGTCGCGGGGGTGCTCCAGACGGTGAACCTGGCCGACAACCGCCTCGGCGAAATCGTGGTCAACGCCGGTCTGGGTCTCGGGGCCGGCGTCGTGTCCGGTCTCGTCGGCACCGACCAGGTCACCATCGCCCGGGCCGACGCCGAGGATGACGCCGCCCTCCGCTTCCGCTACGTCACCAGCGACAAACGCGAACAAATCGTGTTCAACGCCCGGGCCGGCGCCGGCGTCGTCCTCAGCGAGACCCTCTACCACCAGCGCCTCCGCCCGGCATTGGAATACGTCGAACTGCTCGAGCTCGTTCGCGTCGCCTTGCGCCTCGAGGCCGCCTACGGCTATCCCCTCGACATCGAATTCGGCATCGAAGACGCCAACCTCCGTCTGCTCCAGGTGCGCCCGGTGGCCAACTATGCCGCCGTGCTGCGCCAGTCGCTCGAACGCTATCCCCTGCGCGCCGCCTGCTCGGCCGCTCCGGAGTCCTGCCCATGATCCGCCGCGAAGATTCGCTGCACTACCACGAGAACGAACGACCCGGCAAGATCGAGCTGCGCGCCTCCAAGCCCTGCCTCACGCCCCGCGACATGCGCCTTGCCTATCTGCCCGGCGCGGCATTTCCCTGCGAGATCATCGCCGCCGACCCGCAGGCCGCATTCCGTTTCACCGCCCGCGGCAACCTGGTCGGCGTGGTGACCAACGGATCGGCCGTCCCCGGTCTCGGCAACGTCGGTCCGCTCGCGGCCAAACCCATGCAGGAGGGCATGGCCGTTTTGTTCAAGCGACTGGCCGACATCGAGGTCTTCGATCTGGAAATCGACGCCCAGGACGCGGACGCCTTCGTCGAAACCGTCAGCCGCCTGGAGCCCACCTTCGGCGGCATCAACCTCAAGGACATCCGCGCGCCGGAGGGCCTGCACATTTATGACCGGCTCAGCGACGCGCTGTGCATCCCGGTATTTCACGAGAACCTGCACAGCACGGCCGTCGTGGCCGCCGCCGCCCTGCTCAACGCCCTCGACCTCGTCGACAAGACCCTCGGCGACGTCCGAGTGGTGATCGGCGGGGCCGGCACGGTGGGCCTGGGCTGCGCCCGGCTGCTCCGGCGCCTCGGGGTCGCCTCGGACAATCTCCTGCTGTACGACATCAACGGGCTCATCCGCCAGGACCGCGCCGACTTGAACCTCTACCAGCGCGAATTCGCCGCCGGCGCCGGCCCGGAGACGCTCGCGGAGGGGCTGCGCGGCGCGGACGTGTTCGTGGGGGCCTCCGCCGGCGGCGTGCTCAGCCAGGACATGGTCCGCTCCATGGGCCGGTTCCCCGTCGTGCTCGCCCTGGCCACGCCCCTGCCGGAGATCACCTACACCGACGCCCGGGCCGCCCGCCGCGACGTGATCGTGGCCACCAGCCAGGGACAGGATCCCAACGCGGTCGTCGACCTGTTGAGTTTTCCCTATATATTCCGCGGGGCGCTCGATTGCCAGGCCACCCGCATCACCGAAAACATGCTCATCGCCGCCGCCCGGTCGCTGGCCGAACTGGCTCGCGAGGACGTGGTCGACGAGGTCGTGCGGGCCTACGGCAACGAGCGCTTCACCTTCGGTCCGGAATACCTGCTGCCCAAGCCGATCGACCCGCGGATCTTCGTCCGCGAGTCGGCCGCCGTCGCCCGCCAGGCCATCGACGACGGCGTGGCCCGCAAACCCCTCGACCTCGACGCCTACGAGGAGCGCCTCACCGTGCGCCTGGGCGCTGGCCAGGAAACCCTCCGCCGTCTCATCCTCAAGGCCCGCCAGGAGGCCCGCCGGGTGGTTTTCCCCGAGGGGGCCAACGAGACCATCCTCCGCGCCTGCGGCATCCTCGCCGACGAGGGCATCGCCGACCCCATCCTGCTCGGCGCCGAAGCGGAGATCCACGCCGCCATCGATCGCCTGGGCCTCGAACTCGGCGGCGTGCGCGTCATCGACCCCGCCCGCAGCCCCCAGCGCGACGCCTACATCAATGAGTACTTCGCCCTGCGGCAGCGGCACGGCGTCACCGCCGCGTCCGCGGAACGCCGCCTGCGCGAGCCCGAATACTTCGGGGCCATGATGCTCCAGCACGGCGACGCCGACCTCATGATCACCGGCCTGGAAGCCCACTACGCCGAGTCGCTCCGCGTGATCGTTGACGCCATCGGCACCGCCCCCGGCGTTCATCGCATGTCCGGCCACTACATGGTCCTGCTGCCCAAGGCGGTCTACTTTCTCGCCGATTGCGCGGTCAACATCGACCCGTCGGCCGAAGACCTCGCCGAGACCGCCCTCCTCGCCGCCCGCCTGGTGCGCTCCCTGAGCCTCGAGCCGCGCCTGGCCATGCTCAGCTTCTCCAACTTCGGCAGCGTCAACCACCCCCTGACCCGCAAGGTGCGGCAGGCCACCCAACTGGTCAATGAGCGCAACCCCGCCCTGGTCTGTGACGGCGAAATGCAACTCACCGCCGCGGTCAATAGCGCCATGCGCAAACGCTACTTCCCCTTCTCCGACCTGCACGACGACGCCAACACCCTGGTTTTTCCCGATCTCCAGTCGGGCTACCTCGCGCTCGATCTGCTCCAGGAACTGGGCGACGCGGTCATCGTGGGACCGGTGCTCATGGGCACGCGCCTTCCCGCCCACATCCTCCCCCAGGGCAGCTCGGTCGAGCACATCGTCAATCTCACGGCCATCAGCATCGTCGCCTCCGCGGCGGACAAATCACAGTAGCGCCGCCCGGCGCAAAAACTCACAGCTTGCCGCGCGGGCGGACTTGGCGCAGACTAAAACGCATCGGCCGGAATGCGGCGCGGCTGCCTGGGCGCTGTTCACCCGGCGGGGCCAGCCTTACCCGCCGCCAAGACGACGACTTCACCACCAGACGATGGAAGATATGATGGGAAAACGAAACTCCAGCACCAACGGCCATCGCCGGCGGCGCGAGCTCACCTTCAAAGACCGCCTCTCGCGTTTGACCTTTCCTCAGGCGTCCAAGCTGCTCGGGGCCGACGGCGAGCGCCTCATTTACGCCGGCGGCGCCTTCGACGTCGACCTGGCCAGCCAGGCCTATCTGGGCGACGACCTGTTCAGACTGCGCGTGGACGGCGCCGTCGCCACGGTCACGCTGATAACCGCCGCCCGCCAGCGTTTGCACTGGAACTGCAACCGGTGCAGCGGCGCCTGCGCCCACGTGGGCGCGGCGTTCTCCGTCATTCTCGAAGAGAAAACCGAGTTGGGCCTCGCGGCCCCGCCGCTCGAGAGCATGCCCCTGGAACTGCTCACCGAGCAGCAACTCGTCGCCCGCGCCGTCGAGGAACGCGCCGAACGCGCCCGCACCGAACGGATGACCGTGCGTTCCACCAATCCCAAGGTGCTCTGGTCCGACTACCTGGTCACCAACAAGCTTTCCGGCAAGACGTACCGCGTTGCCCTGCGCGGCTGGGAACCGGGCGACTCCTACTGTAGCTGCCCCGATTTCCGTTCCAACACCCTTGGCGTCTGCAAGCACGTCTTCGCCGTCCAGCAGCGGGCGCGCAAGCGCTTCTCCCCGTCCACCCAGCGGCGCAAATACACGCCGTCCAATGTTGCCGTGCATCTCCGCTACGGCCACGACGTCGAGCTTCGCGTGCTTCTTCCCCAGCAGCTCGACCCGCCGCTCGCCAAGATCATCCGGCCCGTCAGCGACCGCCCCATCGACGACGTACACGACCTGGTCAAGCGGATCGGCGGGTTGGAGGCCCACGGCCACGAGGTCACGGTCTATCCCGATGCGTCCGAGTACATCGACCAGCGGCTCTTTCAGGATCACCTGGCGGCAACCGTGGCCGACCTCCGCCGCGCCCCCCGCAAGCATCCCTTGCGCAAGAGCCTGCTGAATGCGGAGCTGCTACCTTATCAACTGGACGGCATCGCCTTCGCCGCCGGCGTCGGGCGGGCCATCCTGGCCGACGATATGGGTCTGGGCAAGACGATCCAGGGCATCGGGGTGGCCGAACTGCTCCGCCGCGAGGCGCAGATCCAGCGCGTGCTGATCATCTGCCCCGCCTCTTTGAAATCGCAGTGGCGCAGCGAAATCCAGCGGTTCTGCGACCACGACTGCCAACTGGTGATCGGCAGCGCCGCCGAGCGCGCCCGCCAGTACGCCAACGACTGCTTCTTCACCATTTGCAACTACGAGCAGGTGCTTCGCGACATCATGCCCATCGAGCAGGCCCATTGGGACCTGATCATCCTGGACGAAGGCCAGCGCATCAAGAACTGGGAGGCCAAGACCAGCCGCGTCATCAAGGGGCTGGTCTCGCGCTTCGCCCTGGTGCTTTCCGGCACGCCGCTCGAAAACCGCCTGGACGAGCTCTTCTCCGTCGTGGAATTCATCGACGACCGGCGGCTGGGGCCGGCCTTCCGCTTCTTCCACCGCCATCGCGTGGTCGACGAGGACGGGAAAATCCGCGGCTACAAGAACCTCGCCGAGCTGCGCCAACGGCTCAAACCCATCCTTCTGCGACGCACCCGGTCGTCGGTCATGCGCGACCTGCCGCCGCGCACCACCGAGATCATCCGCGTCACCCCCACCGACGAACAGGCCGAACTGCACACCACCAACCTCCGCCTGGTCAGTGCGATCGTCCGCAAACCGTACATCAACGAAATGGACCTGCTGCGCCTGCGGAAGGCGTTGCTCATGTGCCGCATGGCCGCCGACAGCACCTTCCTGGTTGACAAGCAGCCCCCGGGCTATTCCACCAAGCTCACCGCGCTGGACGAGCTGCTCGCGTCACTGCTCGCCGAACCCGACCGCAAGATCGTGCTGTTCTCCGAGTGGACGACCATGCTGAACCTGATCGAACCGCTGATCGAGCGCCACGGCGTCGACTACGTCCGCCTCGATGGCTCGATCCCTCAGAAGCGCCGCCAGCCCCTGGTCCACCGCTTCCAGGAAGAGCCGGACTGCCGCGTCTTCATCACCACCAACGCCGGCGCGACCGGCCTGAACCTCCAGGCCGCCAACACCGTCATCAACGTCGACCTGCCCTGGAACCCCGCGGTGCTCGAACAACGCATCGCCCGCGCTCATCGCATGGGCCAGAAAAACCCGGTGCAGGTCTACGTGCTCATCACCGAAGGCACGCTCGAAGAGAATCTGCTGGCGACACTCTCCGCGAAGCACGAGCTGTCGCTGGCAGCACTGGACGTGGATTCCGACGTGGACGCTGTGGATCTGGCCAGCGGCATGGACGAGTTGAAGCGCCGCCTCGAGGTGCTGCTCGGCGCCCAGCCCGACGCCCCGGTCGACGAAAGCAAGAAGGCCGCCGAAACTGCTGCGGCCGAGAGTCTCCCGCGGCGCGAACGCGTCGCGACGGCCGCCGGGGGAATGATCAGCGCCGCGTTCGCCTTTGTCGACGAGCTCCTGCCCGCACCACCGAACACGCGCCCAGCCGCCGACGAACTGGCCCAATCGCTGCGACGCCAACTCGACGATTGTCTGGAAGAAGACGAACACGGACGCGTCAGCCTGCGCGTCACCCTCGCCAACCAGCAGGCCGTCGACCAACTGGCCCAATCGCTCGGGCGGCTGCTGACCCTCGTGCCGCAGAGCAGTTGATTCGCCTCGGCAATCCGATAACCCACCGCAGCGCATGCAACGACCGCCCGGGACACCGGTCGGCGCAACGCGCCGCATGCGGGTCCCGGACGGTCGGAGTGATACGCTTCAGTGCCGCCGCTACGACGTCTTGCAGCAGGGCTTGGTGCAGCCCGCAGGGCACTTCTTGGCGGCCTGCGCGTGTGCACAACTCTTGGCGCAGTCCTTGGAACAGTCGCCGGCGCACTTGACCGCCGCCTGCTGCTTGTCGCAGCCCGTGCAGCTCTTCTTCTCGCTACAGCCCGTCGAGGCGAGCATCAAGCCGCTTGCAAACACCACGGCCGCCAGCATCCGCCCCATCGTCTTCATGTTGAACTTCATCATTTCCACCATTCTCCGTAGGCACAAAGAGGTTGATATACCTGTCGCTTAGCCCGGATCCGCGACACGTCCCCGCAAGTATACCGGGTTACCCCCCGGACACCAAAGCGTATCACGCGGTATTACGCCGGATCCAACGCTACCGGCCGGGTGAACAGGCTCACCACCACGTGCACCACCAAGGCCGCGACGAACGCCAGCGGCAGATTGTAGATTTCCACGTCGTGATTACCGGACCCGTACGTCTGCTGCCAGACCACTGGGACAACAAACCCCGTCAGCATCCCGCCCAGGCACCCCGCCCACGTCGATCGCCGCCAGAGCAGCGCCAGGATCACCTGCGGTCCGAACGCCGCGCCCAGAATCGCCCAGCCGTAGGTCAGCACAAAGCTGTAGACCTTGACCTCTTCGCGAATCACGAGTGCAACGGCCGCCACGCCCAGCAGCGCCACCACCAGCCGATTCACCGCGACGTGCTCGCCGGTCTTGTTCCGGGCGAACAGCCGGGCGTAGAGGTCGTTGGCGGCCGCACTCGCCGCCACCACCAGTTGGCTGTCCGCCGTCGAGCAGATCGCCGCGAGGATGGCGGCCAGCACCAGCCCGGACATCACTGCGGGCAACAGGTAAACGGCCGCAAGCACCAGGCACTGCTCCGACGCCTCCGGCGACTCGAGCAGCGGCGCCCCCCAGGCCGCGCCCTTGGCCGTCATCGCCCGGGCCATGAGCCCCACCGTCACCGCCCCCCAGTACACCAGCAGTCCCCACACCACGGCCAGCACCCCGGCCATCCGTGCCTCCCGCCGGTCCTTGAGGGCCATGAAACGCACCAGCACGTGGGGCTGTCCCGGATAGCCGAAATTGATACCCAACGCATGCGAACCGAATAGGAATCCGAGCAACGCCCAGATCGAACCCTGCGGCGTGAATTGCAGCATCTCCGAATGGTCGGGCGTCAGTGCCCCGGAAATCGCGCCGTACCCGCCCCGCGCCGCCAGCAGGTAGATCGGGAAAATCACCAGGGCCGCGACCATCAGCAGGGCTTGCAGAAAATCCGTCCAGCATACCGCCCGGAAGCCGCCCGACACGGTGTACGCCAGCACGATCACGCCGCCGATGAGCACGCCGGCCTGGTAATCCACCTGGGGAAAGGCGGCCGCAAAAGCCTTGCCCGCGGCCGCGAACTGCGCCGCCACGTAAAGCAGCATCGCCGTCAGGATGACGAGCACGGTCAGCACGCGCAGCACCGGCGTGCGCTCGCGGTAGTGCAAGGCGAAAAAGTCCGGCAGTGTGACCGCGTCCAGTGCCGCTGCCCGGTCGCGCATGCGGCCCGCGAGCACGAACCAGTTGAACATGTAGCCCAGCAGGCATCCGGGAATGACCCAATACGCTTGCACCCCCACCCGGAACGCCAGCCCCACCAGCCCCAGCGTCACCCAACCCGACTCGCTCGACGCCGAGGCTGACAGCGCCGCCACCCAGCGCCCCAGCGACCGCCCCGCCAGAAAGTAATCCTCCTGGCTGCGCTTGGCGAATTTCGAAGCGTACAGCCCGACGAGCACGACGGCCGCGGTGTAACCGACGAAAGAGACCAGAAACACCGTGTAGTTCACTTGAGCAAGCATGATCCCCTCTCGGCCCACGCGCAGGGCTCTCGGACGCGCAACCTCCTGCAAGTAAGCCGATTATGCAAACACGCGCAGCGCCGGGCAACAAAAAAAAGCGATGTAAGAAAATCCAAAGCGGCGGCAATACCATCAGGTGGCCGGCGCGAACGTCGCGCCCGCCCGCACCCAGCGGACCGCCGTCCAGCACGGAGCCAGCCATGCACGCAACCTCAACCGGCCGCTTGCCAAAGGAAAACGATCCTGGTCCCAGCACCACTGCCGGACTGCGCAGCGTCTGTCCCACTTGCGGCGGCATAGCGCCGATGGCGGCGCCGCGCTGGCGCGATCGCCCGCCCATGCTCTACCCGGACCATTACGTGTGGTTCGTGTTCCTGTCGGCGCTGGATCTGATGCTTACCTGGGTCATCCTTCACAACGCCGGCGTGGAGGTGAACCCCGTTGCCTGCCTGATCCTGGACGCCCAGGGCCTGCCCGGCCTGGCGGCGTTCAAGTTCGCCCTGGTGATGTTCGTGATCGTGATGTGCGAATGGGTGGGACGCAGCGATCGGCGGCGGGGACGGAAGCTCTCCGAGTGGGCGGTCGCCATCACCGCCATTCCCGTGACGGTTGCGTTTGTCCAACTGCTGGTTGTGCAGTGAAGATCGACGGCTGGAATGCCGCCGACGACAACGGAAAAGGCCGGCGCCGCAAAGCGGCGCCGGCCTCGTGCCATATTGGCTTTTTCAAACTGAGCGACTTAGCCCGTAATGTCCTTGAGGATGGCGTCCACCACGCTGGCCAGCTTGCCGTTGACGTCGTAAAGCCCGTTCTGAATCTCCGAGCGAATGCGGGCCACGCGCTCGAAGCGGATGCCGCCCTCGCCTTCCAGATCGGCCAGCGCCACCCCGGTATCCGAAAACTCCACCGCGTCAGCGACGGGTTCGTTCTGCTCCGCCGGCGGCGGCGTCTGCTGGGCGGCCGGTGGCGCATCCGTCGTCGGATACACCAGCCGAACGGCCTGCATTTGGTTGATCTCGTTCATCATGCTACCCCGCATTCTTTGTTCGCGGCGCTGCTTAGGGTATTTGGCCCAATGCGCCCGATACGCTTTTCCCCGCAGGCCGGTGACCGTCCCGGCAACCCGCCTGCCGAATACCTAACATTCTTCCGGATCCGGGGCGCTCATCCGTGAGTGCCCGACCCGCGTATCGGACTTCCGTGTCCCGTTAGTAGTATCGGCAGGCGTGTTTTCGTGGCTTGAAGGATAACGCGATCGAAACCCCGAAAAATGCAAATGTACACAAGATGTGGATGAGGTATGTCACCCCAGGACCCATATCTTGCCAAGCCTGTTTACTCTGGGCAAAAAAGGCATCCTAGACCGATCAGGCTGAAAAAAAAGAATACCTAACATAGTCCGAAATACGCAAGCTGGTGAAGCCCACTTAAGTACGTCTTGACCGGCAATTCTTGCCGAGCCGATCGCGGGATAGCCCACCCGAACATCTTCCGCGGGCGGCCTGGAAGCGCTCAAAACCGCGATAAAGCGACGTTTCGGGGGTTCAAGCACAAATCGCCGGCCGACCGCAAGAATCGCCGACTACGCGCCCGGCCAACCCCGCCGTCCGCGCTGCTCGGCCGCGGCGTCCTCGACCCGGTCCACCCACCCGCTGCGCACCCCTTCCCGCACGTCAAAGCGCACCACGTGGGGTTTGATGTCCAAGAGCGGCGTCCCATCGAGGATGTCCACGTCCTCCAGATGCAGGACGGCCCCTTCCCGGCCCACGAGCCGCACCAGGCTCAACCCCACCGGATTGGGCCGACACGGCGCCCGCGTGGCGAACACCCCGTGCGGTGTGTCCTCCAGAAACGGCTTGACCGTCAGCCGCGGCTCAGATGCCCGGTCGAACAAGTAGATCAGCCAGAGATGCGAGAAGCCCTCTATATCCGTCAGCCCTTCGGCATACGCGGGATCCAGCTCCGCGGTCCCCGCGATCCCCTTCGCGAACGTGGGTTGAATGGGCGTGTGTTCCGGCGTGGTGTGCGGACTGCGAATGACCCCGATGGGGCGAAACGTGATCGTTTCCGACACTGCGGCAAGCTCCTCAGAAGAATGTGCTCAGATGTCAGGCGCCTGCCGACTCGGCGAACGACGTGCGAACCACAAGGCCAGAACGCCTTATGTCTCCTCCCCCTCATCGCCCGCATCAGCCGCTTCGGACTCCCCAGGCGGCGGGGCGCCGGGCTCCAACTGGACGATCCGCTGCTCGGCCGACTCCAGAATCTGCCGGCAGTGCTTCACCAGCTTCATCCCTTCCTCGTACCGCAGAATCGACTCCTCGAGACCGATCTTGCCCTGCTCGATCTCGTCCGCGATGGCCTCCAGCCGGCTCAGTGCTTCTTCGAACTTGGGTGCCTTCTTGCTCATACGGATGTTGTCCCGCGCCGCCGGCCGATCGTCAATCAAACAGCTCTCGTTGCCGGGCGTCGACCGCCCGCGATTCCACCTCGCCCTCCGCAAGCTGGGTCAGCAACCGATCGCCAGGCCGCACCTCCGCCGCGTCCCGCACGATCTGCCGTCCCTTCTTCAATCGCGTGATCGAAAAACCGCGGGCGAGCGTGGCCTCGTAGCCCATCGCCGCCAGCCGGGCCTCCTGGGCGTCGATTCGGCCAGTCGCGAAGCGCACCTGTTGCCGCATAGCCAGATCCAGCCGGCGGGCCAGGGCATCCAACCGCCGATGATGCTCCGCCACCCGTCGCCTGGGCGACGATCGTACCAGCCGCTCCGCCAATGCCTCGTAAACCCGCGACATTTGGCCCACACGATGCGTCCAGGCCCAGCGGAGGGTCTGGCTCGCGGTCGCCAGCCGCGACCGCTGAGCGGCCAGAAAACGCTCCGGATGCAACTCCTGCAAGGGCAATACCAATGCGCCCAGCCGGCGATGCCCCCGGTGAAGGTGTTCGCCCAGTATCGAACGGACCCGCCGACGCCAATCCTCGATCGCCTGGGCCCGCCTTCGCACCAGTTCCCGCGGATCGGCGAACGCCCGCCGCCGGGCGACGCCCTCAAGCTGAAGCCGGGCACACGTGTAAGCATGCCGGAGGGTCCGGGCCAAAGCGGCCGAACGGTAAGCCAACTCCTCCAACACATCCTCCCGCCGGGGGACAGCCAGTTCCGCCGCGGCCGTCGGCGTCGCCGCCCGCACGTCCGCCACCAGGTCCGCCACGGTCAGATCGGTTTCATGCCCAACAGCGCTGATAACGGGGATTTCGCTGGCAAAGATGGCCCGCGCGACCGGCTCCTCGTTGAAAGCAGCCAAGTCCTCCGCCGAGCCGCCCCCGCGACCCACGATTATGACGTCGATCCCGAGGCGGGCGTTGTGCCGGTTGAGATAGCGGATGCCGGCGGTCACCGATGCGGCCGCGGACGGCCCCTGCACGACGGCCGGCACGACGTACACCGCCGCCACCGGAAATCGCCGCCGCATCGTATCCAGCATGTCCTGCAACGCCGCCCCGGTGGGACTGGTCACGATCGCCACCCGCTCGGGATACGGCGGCAAGGCCCGCTTGTGGGCGGCGTCAAACAGGCCCTCCCCCTTCAGCTTCTCGCACATCTGCCGGAACGCCAGTTCCAGCGCCCCCATGCCCCGCGGGGCCAGGCGACGGGCGTAGAGCTGGTAGCGCCCGCTGCGCTCAAACACCCCCAGCGCCCCGCCGGCCACCACGTCCAGCCCGTCCTCCGGTTTGAACTTCAGACGCGCCGCCTCGCTGCGCCACATCACGCAGGCCAGCTCGCTATGCGCGTCCTTGAGGGTGAAGTACAGGTGCCCGCTGCTGTGCCGCTTGACGTTGCTCATCTGCCCGGCCACGTTCACCGTGCGGGGAAACGCCGTCTCGATCGCCTCCTTCACCAGCCGGGTAATTTCAACGACCGAATAGACCGCATCCTCGCGCGCGGGCGCGGGACCGGCGCCGCCCAGGGCCAGGTCGGGATTGAACGGCTTGCGCGCCATGTGTGCTTCGGGATGCAAAGGCAAGGCAATCCCCGTCGCGCCGAAAACGCGGCGGCTACGCCCCGCCCGTTCCCTCGAACTCCTCGAGGCAGGCGCTGAGAATCCAACGATCGCGATCGTTGTTCGCCTCGGCCAGGGCTTTCTCGCAGAGACCGACGGCCTCTTTCGTTCTGCCCAGCGCGTGCATCAGCCGCGCCACCGTGTCAATGACGTTGACCTTCTCGTCCGCGCCGGCGGCCGCCAGGGCCCGCTGGGCATAATCCACATTCTCCGGAACCGGCTTGCCGGACAGGTAACCTTCCCAGGCGAGCGCGTGGTAGGAATCGGGTGAGTCGTCGAACGCCAGAATGCGCTGGGCGGCCGCCCGCGCCGCCTCCGTCCGCCCCGCGCCAAGCAGCACCTGGTAATACTGGGCGGCGCCGGCGACGGTCTGGGCGCGAATCATGGCGGCCATCTCGCCCTCCGCCCCCTCTTCGGCCAGCATCTTTTTGCCGGAGGCCAGAGTATCGCTCAACTGCGCCTCGACGTCGATGACGCTCGCGATGTCGGCGTGGCGCTTGGACTCGAGCAACATCGGCAGAGCCGCCTCCACCAGTTGCCGCGCCGCGGCGGACGACTTGTCCCGGGCGAGCACGGCGTCGACGGTCGTCATCAGCCGCTCCGGCTCCATGTTCACCTGGCAGGCCATTGCGAACAGGGCGGCGTCGCCGGAGCGCGCTTCCCCAGCCAGCAGCCGCTTCTCCGCGGCGTCGCGCCGGCGGCCGAACTCCGCCTGGGCAGCCGGCTCGCTCAAGGCAAGCTGTGCCAGCATCATGACCACTTCGCCGTCGCGGGCCTCTGCGAATGCCGGGTCCTTTTCCGCCCCGTGGTCATAGCACCACCAGTATTCCTTCAGCGCCTTTTCCGTCTCGCCCCGTTGCACCAGGGCGTTGGCGAGTTGCAGCCGCGCCGCCGGATCGTTGGGATTTTCAGCCACCAGCTTGCGCGCCTTGTCGAGCCGCGTCAGTCCATTGTCCAGGTCGCCCGCCACCGCCTTGAACTCCGCGGCCGGCAGGTACCCCGTGAGCCGCTCGAACGGGGTGGCGTCCGACTTGAGAAAAACCAGCGTGGGATAGGAATCGACGTTGAACTTCTCCGCCAGGGCAATGTTCTTTTCCGCATCGACCTTCAGCGCGACGGTCTTCTCGCGCAGCCAGCGCTGCACACCCTCGTCCGCGAAGGTGGTCTGATCCAACAGCTTGCACGGCCCGCACCAGGTCGTGAAAAAGTCGATGAACAGCAGCTTGTTTTCCTTCGCCGCCGCTTGCTTGGCCTCGTCGAAAGATAGGTCGCGAAACGGCCCGTCCGCCCGCAAACCCTGCCCCGCGGCCAGCGTCACCGCCAGCGCAACCAGCCCGCAACGCACGATTCGATCATGTATGCTCATTGGATTCCTCATTCTCACGGTTGCTCCGACGAACGGCGCCGCGGGTTCTCTCCATCGGCATTCCCGTTAGCGGGTTCAGACGATCGTTTGACCGGCGGCCCGTGCACGCGCACCGGACCGGGCCGGCCGTCTGGGGTTGTATTCGCCGCCGCGGCGCGATTCATGCCGTCCGCTTCGCTCCGCTGCCAGATCGCCTCGCCCCGCGTGGCGTCGTAGCGGGCCTCAAACGCGCCCACCATCGCCGTCGGGCCGATCGCATTCCACCCCGAGAGGATGTGAAAGCCCTCTTTCTGGGCCAGAATCCGAAATCGGCCCCGCAGCCGACGCCCCGGTTCCAGCCAGACCGCCGCGATCCCCTGCCGCGACCGGTAGCGGTGATGCACCGCCCCCCGGCGCACGTAACAGCGGAGCGAGTTCCCATCCAGGGTGTAGTTGCGCGCCTGCTCGGCCGGCAAGCCGGGCAGCGCCAGCGACAAGTCGAAACGCTCCCGGTGCAGCTCGTTGGGCACGCCGACGCGATAACGCCCCAGCGCCACGCGGATCTGATCCCCCTCCACCCACCAGTAACAGGCGTCGGCCGCCTCGCGACCCACCAGGTCTTCGGCGGCCGGCAGCCGGCGAAAGTTCAGCTCCACCAGCTCGACCTGCCCCCGGGCGCAGCCCCCCGCGACGACCGCCTGCACCACACCGGCCGCGATCAGTCGCCACGCCAAATGCCGACGGGCCGCACTCACGGCAGGGGGAACTGATCGCACAATTCCAGAACCTCGCGCTGCACTTGCCCGATCGTCCCCTCGTCCCCGCCGCTGTGCAGCGTACGATCGAGGAACGACGCGATGACCTTCATCTCGTCGGGGCCCATGCCGCGGGTGGTGACGGCCGGCGTCCCCAGCCGCAACCCGCTGGTGTGCACCGGTTTGCGCTCGTCGAAGGGAATCATATTCTTGTTGGTGATGATGCCGGCCCGCTCGAGCCAGCCTTCCGCATCCGCCCCGGTGACGTCGGGATAGTTGGGCCGCAAATCCAGCAGCATCAGATGATTGTCCGTGCCGCCCGAGACAATCCGATTGCCCGCCTCGCGCAAATGGTCGGCCAGGGCCCGGGCGTTGGTCAGCACCTGCTGCTGGTACGCCTTGAATTCGGGCTTGAGCGCCTCGCCGAAGGCCACGGCCTTGCCCAGCACCACGTGCATCAGCGGCCCGCCCTGGGTCCCCGGGAAAATCCGCGAGTCGATCTTCTTCGCGTAGTCCGCCTGGCACATGATCATGCCGCCGCGCGGACCCCGCAGCGTTTTATGGGTGGTGGTGGTCACGAACTGCGCGGTCGGCACGGGCGAAGCGTGCAGCCCGGTGGCGACCAGGCCCGCGATGTGGGCGATGTCCGCCATGTGCAGCGCACCCACCTCCTCGGCGATCTCGGAGAACCTCGCGAAGTCAATGGCCCGCGGGTAGGCGCTCGCTCCGGAGATGATCAGCTTCGGCTTGTGCGCCTTGGCCAGCCGCCGGATCTCGTCATAGTCGAACTGCTCCGTCTCCCGATCGACTCCGTAGGGCACGATGTTGTAGAGCAACCCGCTGATGTTGACCTTGAGCCCGTGCGAGAGGTGCCCGCCGTGCGCCAGATCGAGTGACAGGATCGTGTCACCCGGTTGGAGGTGGGCGAGATACACCGCGGCGTTGGCCTGGCTGCCCGAGTGCGGCTGCACGTTGACATGATCGCAGCCAAAAAGCTGCTTCGCCCGGTCGCGGGCGAGGTCCTCGGCCGCGTCCATGTGCACACAGCCGCCGTAATACCGCTTCCCGGGATACCCTTCCGCATACTTGTTGGTGAACACCGAACCCACGGCCTCGCGCACCGCCGGCGACACGTGGTTCTCCGAGGCGATCAGCTCGATGGTCTGGTGCTGACGCTGCTGCTCGGCCTGAAGAATCTCGAAGGCGACGGGGTCGCCGGAGGCAATGGGGGAAGTCGCGGCGTCGGTGAGGGTGGACATGGGTGCTGCCTTTCGAAGGGAAGAGGCGGACTTCAGTCATCCGAGCCCGTTCTTATAGCGCTTGGCCCCTTCTTTTGCAACCGCGGCAGCCCAGGCCGATCCCGCCCAGCAGGGCAATCGCATCTTATCCG
>NPIF01001176.1_pt1 | contig 92844 bp, 108 predicted proteins | sample 8637461 | NCBI WGS metagenome assembly NPIF01 (sample SAMN07420641, study PRJNA396082) | bioreactor metagenome | isolation source: sample BR12 brine-fed electro-methanogenic bioreactor BR | place: Japan: Kochi | collected 2016-12-09 | reverse complement strand
CCGGGTGACAACGTTCAGATGTCCGTTACCCTGATCAACCCGATCGCGATGGAAGAAGGCCTGCGCTTCGCTATCCGTGAAGGTGGTCGTACTGTTGGTGCGGGTGTTGTTGCCAAAATCATTGCGTAATCCTTGTTGATTACAGCATGAGTCAAAAAGCCCTCCTCGGAGGGCTTTTTTGTAGCTGTTACCATGGTTGGTCAAAAAGTAAACTTTCGGTTGACGATGGTGGCTCCACTGGGTAAAATTTGCGTCCCCTTTATCCGAGGGGAGGTCGGCTATTGCCGTTAAAAAACTTACAGGAAATGCGTGATCAGAATGCAGAACCAAAAAATCAGAATTCGTCTGAAGGCTTTTGATCATCGCCTGATCGACTCATCTGCTCAGGAGATCGTTGAGACTGCTAAGCGGACGGGTGCTCAGGTGCGTGGTCCGATCCCACTTCCTACCCGCAAAGAACGTTTTACCGTACTGATCTCTCCGCACGTCAACAAAGACGCGCGTGACCAGTACGAAATCCGTACTCACAAGCGTGTACTGGACATCGTTGAGCCGACAGAAAAAACTGTCGACGCACTGATGAAGCTGGATCTCGCTGCGGGTGTTGAAGTGCAGATCAGCCTCGGCTAATAAGCACTGCGCTAATTATTCAATTAATGAAGCGCTATTTGTGGAATGCGCCTGAAAAGGGCAGCCATAGCGGGTGACAGCCCCGTACACAACTGGCAAGAGGTATAAACATGTCTGTAGGACTTATCGGACGTAAAGCGGGTATGACCCGTATCTTCACAGAAGATGGCGTGTCCGTGCCAGTCACCGTCATCGAAATGGAACCGAACCGTGTTACCAGCATCAAGACCGTCGAAACTGACGGTTATGCAGCGGTACAGGTGACCACCGGAAGCAAGAAGGCCAATCGCCTGAGCAAGCCGGAAGCGGGTCACTTTGCCAAGGCAGGTGTCGAAGCCGGCCGCGGTTTGTGGGAGTTCCGTCTGAATGGTGACGAGGAAATCAACGTTGGCGATTCGCTGACGGTTGAGCGCTTCGAAGCAGGTCAGAAGATCGATGTTACCGGTCAATCCAAGGGTAAAGGTTTCCAGGGCGGTGTTAAGCGCTGGAATTTCCGCACTCAGGATATGACTCACGGTAACTCCGTTTCTCACCGTGCTCCGGGTTCCATTGGTCAGTGCCAGACCCCGGGTCGTGTCTTCAAGGGTAAAAAGATGGCCGGTCACATGGGTGACGAGCGTTGCACTGTACAGACTCTTGAAGTCGTACGTGTTGACGCAGAGCGCAACCTGCTGATCGTCAAGGGAGCAATCCCGGGCGCCACTGGTGGCGATGTCATCGTTAAACCTGCTGTTAAAGCACGCGCCTGAGGAGGATTGTTATGAATCTGAATCTGACTGGAGCCAACGGATCGGTTGAAGTTTCCGATCTGGCTTTTGGTAAAGAGTTCAATGAGGCGCTGGTTCACCAGGTTGTCACTGCCTATATGGCAGCTGGCCGTCAGGGTACCAAAGCGCAGAAAAATCGTTCAGCTGTATCCGGCGGTGGTGCCAAGCCCTTCCGTCAGAAGGGAACTGGCCGTGCCCGTGCCGGTACCAGTCGCTCGCCGCTGTGGCGCTCGGGTGGTGTTACCTTCGCTGCGCAGCCGCGTAGCTTTGCTCAGAAAGTAAACAAGAAGATGTATCGTGCTGCAATGCGTTGCATCCTGTCTGAGCTGGTGCGTCAGGAACGTCTGGTTGTTGTTGAAGACTTCCAGCTTGAAGCACCCAAAACCAAGCAGTTCATTGCCAAGCTCGGTGAGCTGAAGCTGGACAATGCCCTGCTGATTACCGAAAACGTCGAGCAGAATCTGTATCTGGCTGCGCGCAACGTTCCGCACGTTGATGTACGCGACGCTGCAGGTATCGACCCGGTTAGCCTGGTTGGTTTCGAGAAGGTCCTGGTAACAGTCCCTGCTCTGAAGAAAATTGAGGAGGTGCTGGCATGAACCCGGAACGCATTTATAAAGTGCTGCTCGGACCGCACATCTCTGAAAAAGCCACAATCGTAGCAGAAGGCAGCGAACAGGTTGTCTTCCGTGTGGCCAAAGATGCAACCAAGCCGGAAATCAAGCGAGCCGTTGAAGAACTCTTCAATGTTAAGGTCGCAGGCGTCAGCGTTCTGAATATCAAGGGCAAAACCAAGCGCACTCAGCGTGGTCTTGGCAAGCGTAACGATGTTCGTAAAGCGTATGTCCGTCTGGCCGAAGGCTCCGAAATCGATTTCCTGGCAGGCGAATAACGAGGGGTTGAACAATGGCAGTTATTAAAGCAAAGCCGACCTCTGCTGGACGTCGTCATCTCGTAAAGGTGGTCAGCGCTGATCTGCATAAGGGTAAGCCTTTTTCCGCACTGGTCGAGAAGAAGAGCAAGTCCGGTGGTCGTAACAACAACGGCCGTATCACCACCCGTCATATCGGTGGTGGTCACAAGCAGCATTACCGTATCGTCGATTTTCGTCGCAACAAGGATGGTATCCCCGCTGTAATCGAGCGTGTGGAATACGATCCGAACCGTTCTGCGCACATCGCTCTGGTGAAGTACGCAGATGGTGAGCGTCGTTATATTATTGCGGCTAAAGGTTTGACTGCGGGTTCCAAAATTCAGTCTGGTGATGATGCCGATATCAAAATCGGTAACACTCTGCCGCTGCGTAACATTCCGCTGGGTAGTACTGTTCACTGTGTCGAACTGAAGCCGGGTAAGGGCGCTCAGATCGCACGTTCAGCAGGAACTTCAGCACAGCTGGTAGCCCGTGAGGGAACCTACGCGACACTGCGTTTGCGTTCAGGTGAAACTCGCAAGGTGCTGTCCGAATGCCGCGCGACCCTGGGTGAAGTGAGCAACTCTGAGCACAGCCTGCGTCAGCTGGGTAAAGCTGGTGCCAAGCGCTGGCGTGGTGTTCGTCCGACCGTTCGCGGTGTGGCGATGAACCCGGTTGATCACCCGCACGGTGGTGGTGAGGGTCGTACCTCTGGTGGTCGTCACCCGGTTACACCGTGGGGCGTGCCGACCAAGGGTCACAAAACCCGTTCGAACAAGCGTACTGATAAACTGATCGTACGCCGTCGTCAGGCTAAATAAGAGGATACAGCTGTGCCACGTTCACTGAAGAAAGGTCCGTTCATTGACCTTCACCTGTTGAAGAAGGTAGAGGCTGCAATCGAGGCTAACGAGCGTCGTCCGATCAAGACCTGGTCACGTCGTTCAACTGTGTTCCCACAGTTTGTAGGTCTCACTATTGCAGTACATAACGGTCGTCAGCATGTTCCGGTTTTTATTACCGAGGACATGGTAGGCCATAAACTGGGCGAGTTCGCTGCGACACGTACATACCGCGGTCATGCAGCCGACAAGAAGGCCAAGAAGAAGTAAGGGGGTTGATGATGGAAGTTATCGCCAAGCATGTAGGCGCCAACATCTCCGCCCAGAAGGCCCGACTGGTCGCTGATCAGATCCGTGGTAAGTCTGTGGGCGAAGCTCTGAATATCCTGGCGTTCAGCACGAAGAAAGGTGCACACCTGGTCAAGAAAGTACTCGAGTCTGCTATCGCGAATGCGGAGCATAACGAAGGTGCTGATGTTGACGAGCTGCGTGTATCAACGATCTTCGTTGATGAAGGGATGACCATGAAGCGTATCCGGCCGCGTGCCAAGGGTCGCGCTGATCGCATCCTGAAGCGTACGTCACATATCACCGTCAAGGTGGCCGACTAAGAGCTGACTGCTAGGAGAGTTCAATATGGGTCAGAAAGTAAATCCGACCGGTATTCGGCTTGGTATCGTTAAAGACCACACCTCTGTGTGGTACGCGGACAAGTCTGAATACTCTGCACGGCTGCTGAACGATCTCCAGGTTCGCAAGTACCTGGATCAGCAGCTGAAAAATGCATCTGTGAGCCGCATCGAAATCGAGCGTCCGGCACAGAATGCCAAGATCACCATCTACACGGCTCGTCCGGGTATTGTGATCGGCAAGAAGGGCGAAGATGTCGAGAAGCTGCGTAACGCCGTTTCCCAGATGATGGGTGTGCCTGTTCACATCAACATCGAAGAAGTACGCAAGCCGGATCTGGATGCAAAACTGGTTGCACAGAGCGTCGCCAGTCAGCTGGAACGTCGCGTAATGTTCCGTCGCGCCATGAAGCGTGCGGTTCAGAACGCCATGCGTCAGGGCGCCAAAGGCATCAAAATTCAGGTTGGCGGACGTCTCGGCGGTGCCGAGATTGCACGTACTGAATGGTATCGCGAAGGTCGTGTTCCTCTGCACACTCTGCGTGCAGACATCGATTACGCTACCTACGAAGCCCACACTACATATGGTGTGATTGGCGTTAAAGTCTGGATCTTCAAGGGTGAGATCCTCGGCGGTATCGAACAGGTACGTGCCGAGAAGAACGCGCCCAAGAAGAAAGGTTCTAAGTGAGGTAGACGTCAATGCTGCAACCGAAACGACTGAAATACCGCAAGGTAATGAAAGGTCGCAACCGCGGCCTGGCACAGCGCGGCAGCAAGGTCAGCTTTGGTGAGTTTGCACTGAAAGCGACCGGTCGTGGCCGCATCACTGCTCGCCAGATCGAAGCGGCCCGTCGTACCATGACCCGTCACGTAAAGCGTGGTGGCAAGATCTGGATTCGGGTTTTCCCGGATAAGCCGATCACCACCAAGCCGCTTGAAGTACGTATGGGTAAAGGTAAGGGTAGCGTGGAATACTGGGTCGCTCAGATTCAGCCCGGCAAGGTGCTGTTTGAAATGAGCGGTGTTCCCGAAGAGCTGGCTGCAGAAGCCTTCGCTCTGGCTGCTGCCAAGCTGCCGGTATCAACCACTTTTGTTAAACGGACGGTGATGTAATGAAAGCTACTGAACTGCGTGACAAGTCCGTTGAAGAGCTTCAGCAGGCTCTGCTGGGCCTTCTGAAGGACCAGTTTAACCTGCGTATGCAGAAAGCTACTGGCCAGCTGGCGCAGACTCACCTGCTTGGTCAGGTTCGTCGCGACATCGCTCGCGTTAAGACAGTACTTAACGAAATGCAGGTGACCAAATGAGCGCGGAAAAACGTACTCGGACTGTGACCGGTAAGGTCGTCAGTGACAAGATGGATAAAACCATCACAGTTCTGGTTGAGCGTAAGGAAAAACACCCGATCTACGGTAAGTTTGTAAAGCGCTCCACCAAACTGCATGCTCACGATGAGAAGAATGAGTGTCAGATGGGTGATCTGGTAACTATTGCCGAATCCCGTCCGCTTTCAAAGACCAAAACCTGGTCGCTTATTCGCATTGAAGAGCGTGCAGCAAAGGTGTAAACTAGTGCGCCTTTGCTCCATTATGCCTGCTCACCTCAGCTGCTAATGGCAGTTGTGGTGACGGTTTATACAGTTTGTGGAGTAGACCATGATTCAGACTGAAACGATGCTTGATGTTGCTGACAATAGCGGCGCCAAGCGTGTGCAGTGTATTAAGGTCCTGGGTGGTTCCCACCGCCGCTACGCATCCGTTGGCGACATCATCAAGGTGACCGTCAAGGAAGCAATTCCGCGTGGCAAGGTGAAGAAAGGCCAGGTACTTAAGGCTGTCGTAGTACGTACCCGTAAAGGTGTTCGTCGTCCAGATGGTTCACTGATCCGCTTTGATACCAACTCTGCGGTTCTGCTGAACAACAACGACGCTCCGATTGGAACGCGTATCTTCGGGCCAGTAACGCGTGAGCTTCGTAATGAGAAGTTCATGAAGATCATTTCCCTGGCGCCTGAAGTGCTCTAAGACTCTGTTTATTAACAGTGTCTTGTTAAAAACGCCACTCCCAGCAGGGTTTGGCGTTTTTGAGCATGAGAGGGTAGCAGGAAAAGACAAGGTAAAATAATGCGTAAGATTCGTCGCGACGATGAAGTCATCGTTATCGCAGGTAAAGATAAGGGCAAGCGCGGCAAGGTTATGCGCGTGCTTCAGGACGATCGTCTGATCGTTTCTGGCATCAACATGATCAAGAAGCACCAGAAGCCCAATCCGATGCTGGGTCGTCAGGGTGGCATTGTTGAGAAGGAAGCGGCTATCGCGACCTCCAACGTGGCTATCTTTAACGCGCAGACCGGAAAAGGCGATCGTGTAGGCTTCAAGCTGCTCGAAGACGGCACCAAGGTCCGCTTCTACAAGTCTACCGGCGAAACCATCGTTGGTGCTAAGTAAGAGAGGTTGGTGCAAATGTCCAGATTGAAAGCGCTTTACGCAAACGAAATCAAGCAGAAGCTCAAAGAAGAGCTGAACTGCCCGAACGTCATGGCCGTTCCCCGTGTTACCAAAATCACCCTCAACATGGGTGTTGGTGAAGCATTGGGCGACAAAAAACAGCTCGAAAACGCTGTTGCTGACATGACTGCAATCGCTGGTCAGAAACCGGTCGTAACCAATGCTCGCAAGTCAATTGCAGGCTTTAAGGTTCGTGAAGGTTGGCCTATCGGTTGCAAAGTCACTCTGCGTGGTCAGCAGATGTGGGAATTCCTGGATCGTCTGGTTGACGTTTCCATCCCGCGTATCCGCGACTTCCGTGGACTGAACCCGAAGTCCTTCGATGGCCGTGGTAACTATAGCATGGGCGTCAAAGAGCAGATTATCTTCCCGGAAATCGACTATGACAAAGTCGACAAGCTGCGTGGTCTCGATATTACGATCACCACTACCGCGAAGAATAACGACGAAGGTCGTGCGCTGCTGTCCGCTCTGCAGTTCCCGTTCAAGAAATAAGGCAGGGGTTGAATAATGGCCAAGGTTTCCATGATCAATCGTGAGCTCAAGCGCGAGAATCTCGTGAACAAGTACGCCGCAAAGCGTGCTGAGCTCAAAGCAATTATTGCAAGCCCGAACAGCTCAGAAGATGAGGTGTGGGATGCACAGGTCGCGCTGCAGAAATTGCCGCGTGATGCTAGCCCGGTGCGTAAGCAGCGTCGCTGTCAGGTTACAGGTCGTCCGCACGGCGTATATCGCAAGTTCGGACTGTGCCGTATCAAGCTGCGTGAAGCAGCTATGCGTGGCGATGTTCCGGGTCTGAAGAAGGCAAGCTGGTAAGCTTGTCATTGGTAAGCTCAGTGGTCAGGGCAGGCAATTTGCCTGCTACCGCACTGCGCTGCACTTAAGAGGACGTTAATAGCATGAGTATGCAAGACACCCTCGCGGATATGTTTACCCGTATCCGCAACGGACACATGGCTGAAAAAGCCCATGTTGCCATGCCGTCTTCCAAACAGAAGGTTGCAGTGGCAAATCTTCTGAAGGATGAAGGCTACATCACCGACTTCTCCGTTGAAGGTGATGTTAAGCCGGTCCTGTCCATCGAACTGAAATATTTCGAAGGCAAGCCGGTTATCGAAGAGATCAAGCGTGTAAGCCGTCCCAGTCTGCGTATCTACAAGAGCGCGTCTGAGCTGCCGAAAGTGGCAGATGGTCTTGGTATCGCAATTGTCTCTACCAGCAAAGGCGTCATGACCGATCGCGCTGCCCGTAAGGCCGGCATCGGTGGTGAAGTTATCTGCACGGTATTCTAAGAGGTATTCCAATGTCACGAATTGCGAAGAAACCCGTAGTAGTACCGGCAGGCGTGGAGATTAAACTGGCGGGTCAGTCTCTGACTGCCAAAGGTAAAAACGGTCAGCTGAGCCTGGATGTTCATGCTTCAGTTGCTGTAGAGCAGGCTGAAGGTCAGCTCGTTTTTGCTCCGCGTGATGGCGCCAAACAGTCCATGGCACTGGCTGGTACTACACGTGCACTGGTCAACAATATGGTGGTTGGTGTAAGTGAAGGCTTTTCCAAGACCCTGAATTTGCTGGGTGTTGGTTACCGTGCGCAGGCTAAAGGTAAAGTTCTGAACCTGACGCTTGGCTTCTCTCATCCGATCGATTACGAACTGCCCGAAGGTGTTACAGCTGAAACACCGAACAACACCACGATCGTTATCAGCGGTGCTGATAAGCAGCGTGTTGGTCAGGTGGCTGCAGAAGTTCGCGCATTCCGTCCGCCTGAACCTTATAAAGGTAAGGGTGTTCGTTATGTTGACGAATATGTACGCCGTAAAGAGGCTAAGAAGAAGTAAGGCAGGGTCATGAACGTTAAGAAACAAGCTCGTATCCGTCGTGCGCGTCGGTCGCGCATGCAAATGCGCGAGCAGAGTGCTGTTCGCCTTTGCGTGAATCGCTCTCCGCGTCACATTTACGCGCAGGTTATCTCTGCTGATGGCAGCCAGGTTCTGGCCTCTGCTTCCACAGTAGAAAAAGATCTGCGTGAAGGTGCTACCGGAAATATCGAAGCAGCCAAGAAAGTGGGTGCTCTGATCGCCAGCCGTGCTAAAGAAGCAGGCGTTTCCAAGGTAGCGTTTGACCGCTCCGGTTTTAAATACCACGGTCGTGTTGCAGCTCTTGCTGATGCTGCTCGCGAAGGCGGCCTGGAATTCTAAAGGTTTCTATTATGGCAAATCACGAACAGAAAGACGGTGAACTGCAAGAGAAGCTGGTTCAGGTAAACCGCGTCGCCAAGGTGGTAAAAGGCGGTCGTATCTTCGGTTTCACAGCGCTGACTGTCGTTGGTGACGGTAACGGACGTGTGGGCTTCGGCCGCGGTAAAGCACGTGAAGTTCCTGTTGCGATCCAGAAAGCGATGGAGCAGGCGCGCCGTAACATGGTTAGCGTCCAGCTCAATGGCCACACTCTGCAGTACCCGGTTAAAGCCCGTCACGGTGCTTCCCGTGTTTACATGCAGCCCGCTTCAGAAGGTACCGGTGTAATTGCCGGTGGTGCAATGCGCGCCGTTCTGGAATTGGCAGGCGTTCACAACGTACTGGCCAAGTGCTACGGCTCTACCAACCCGGTAAACGTAGTACGTGCAACCATCAACGGCCTGAAAGTCATGAAGGCGCCTGAAGATGTTGCAGCCAAGCGTGGCAAGTCCGTTGAAGAGATTCTGGAGAGCTAAGCGATGGCGAATACTATCAAGGTAACTCTGACTCGTAGCACCATCGGTCGGCTGCCCAAGCACATTCAGTGTGTGAAGGGTCTGGGTCTGCGCCGTATCGGCCACACCGTAGAAGTGGAAGATACTCCGGCTGTGCGCGGGATGATCAACAAGGTCAACTACATGGTTAGTGTAGAAGGCGAATAAAAGGAGTCACCCAATGCGTTTGAATTCTCTGCGCCCGGGCGCCGGTTCCAAGCATGCTCCCAAGCGTGTAGGTCGCGGTATCGGTTCCGGACTGGGTAAAACTGGTGGCCGTGGGCACAAGGGCCAGAAGTCCCGTTCTGGCGGTAGCGTGAACCCGGGCTTCGAAGGCGGTCAGATGCCAATCCAGCGTCGTCTGCCGAAGTTTGGTTTTACCTCTCGTCAGGCGCGCTATGTAGCTGAGGTTCGTTTGAACGAACTGGCTGCTGCCGGTGTTGACGTTGTCGACCTGGCTGCGCTGAAGCAGGCTGATATCATCCGTGAAGAGATCAAGTCTGCACGCGTGATACTGTCTGGTGAGATCAAAAAGGCAGTCACCGTTAAAGGTCTTAAAGTGACCAAAGGTGCACAGGCTGCGATCGAGGCTGCTGGCGGCAAAGTCGAGGCGTAAATGGCTAAGCAAGGACAAATACCGGCAGGCATGCAGAGTGGACTGAAAGAGCTTTGGGCTCGTCTCAGATTCGTTCTGATTGCGATCATCGTATACCGTATCGGGGCTCATATTCCGGTGCCGGGTATCAACCCTGATCGTCTTGCTGCGCTGTTTGATCAGAATCAGGGAACCATTCTCAGTCTGTTCAACATGTTCTCAGGTGGTGCGCTGGAAAGGATGTCAATCCTGGCGCTGGGGATCATGCCCTACATCTCTGCATCCATAATCATGCAGTTGATGACAGTGGTCAGTCCGCACCTGGAGCAGTTGAAGAAGGAAGGAGAGGCGGGTCGTCGCAAGATCAGCCAGTACACCCGCTACGGTACAGTCATTCTCGCGACTGTACAGGGGCTTGGTATGGCAGTTGGTCTGGCCAGTCAGGGCGTTGCCTTCGCAGCCGATATGAGCTTCTACTTTGTAGCAGTCGTAACGCTGGTTGCAGGGGCTGTATTCCTGATGTGGCTGGGTGAGCAGATCACTGAGCACGGCATTGGCAACGGCATCTCGATTCTGATCTTTGCCGGTATTGTGGCTGGTTTGCCGGGTGCGATCGGTCAGTCCTTCGAATCAGCGCGTCAGGGTGATCTCAATATCCTGGCGCTGCTGGCGATTGCTGTCATGGCCATTGCTACTGTTGGTTTTGTTGTGTTCATGGAGCGTGGCCAACGCCGCATTACCATTAACTATGCAAAACGTCAGCAGGGACGTCGTGTCTATGCCGCGCAGTCAAGTCATCTGCCTTTGAAGGTCAATATGGCTGGGGTTATCCCGCCGATCTTCGCGTCCAGCATCCTGCTCTTCCCGGCTTCGGTTGGCCAATGGTTTGGTCAGTCTGAAGGGATGGAGTGGCTGCAGGATGTGGCACTGGCTCTTGGGCCAGGACAGCCGCTGTACATTCTGCTGTTTGCGATGGCAATTGTGTTCTTCTGCTACTTCTACACTGCGATTGTTTTCAATCCACGTGATGTGGCAGATAACCTGAAAAAATCAGGTGCCTTTATTCCAGGGATTCGCCCTGGTGATCAGTCCGCACGGTATATCGACTCCGTGCTGAGTCGCCTGACATTGTTTGGTGCACTCTATATCACGGCCGTTTCGCTGATGCCCCAGTTTCTGGTGGTAGCCTGGAACGTGCCATTCTACTTCGGCGGTACATCGTTGCTGATCGTGGTGGTAGTGGTTATGGACTTTATGGCGCAGGTGCAGTCGCATCTGATGTCACACCAGTATGAGTCCCTGATGAAAAAATCGAATCTTAAAGGCGGCGCAGGTCTGCTGCGCTAAGCCTAATGAGGTGGATCATGAAAGTACGTGCATCTGTTAAAAAGATTTGCCGTAACTGCAAGATCGTACGACGCAACGGTTCCGTGCGCGTGATCTGCAAAGTGGAACCCCGACACAAGCAGCGCCAGGGTTAATCCACAGCTGGCCGGGAGTGGAGGTGCGTAGCCTTGATTTATTTTTGATCAGGGTGTAACATTGCGCGCCTTCCACGAACTAAAGAATGATTGGTTCTGGTGAGCATTTCTCCCAGGACATAAATATGGAGTACATTGAATGGCCCGTATAGCTGGCGTCAATATTCCTGACAATAAGCATGCGGTAATTTCTCTGACTTACATTTACGGGATAGGCCGCACGACTGCACAACAGATCTGTGATGCTACCGGCATTGCGCCTAGCACCAAGATTGGTGATCTGTCTGAAGAGCAGCTCGATAATGTTCGTGGTGAAATTGCCAAGTTGACCGTTGAAGGCGACTTGCGTCGTGAAGTCAACATGAACATCAAGCGCCTTATGGACCTCGGTTGCTACCGTGGCCTGCGTCACCGTCGTAATCTGCCGGTGCGTGGTCAGCGCAGCAAGACCAATGCGCGTACCCGTAAAGGGCCGCGTAAGCCGATCCGTAAGTAAGCGATAGGAATTTCCGAATATGGCTAAGCCAGGTAATCGCACTCGTAAAAAGGTTAAAAAGCAGGTAGCGGATGGGCTCGCGCACATCCACGCCTCTTTTAACAACACTATCATCACTATTACCGATCGCCAGGGTAATGCTCTGAGCTGGGCAACTTCAGGTGGCTCCGGCTTCCGTGGTTCCCGCAAGAGCACCCCGTTTGCCGCCCAGGTGGCAGCTGAGCGTGCCGGTCAGGCAGCTCTGGAATACGGTCTGAAAAACCTCGACGTGTTTGTGAAAGGCCCGGGACCGGGTCGTGAGTCAGCAGTCCGTGCACTGAACGGCTGTGGCTACAAAATCACAAACATCACGGACGTGACCCCGATTCCGCACAACGGTTGTCGTCCGCCGAAGAAGCGTCGCGTTTAATCTGGAGACGGTAATATGGCTCGTTATCTTGGACCAAAGTGCAAGCTGTCCCGTCGTGAAGGCACCGATCTCTTCCTGAAGAGTGGTGTCCGCGCGCTTGACAGCAAGTGCAAAGCAGAAACAGTACCCGGTGTTCACGGTGCCCGTCGCGGTCGCCTGTCTGAATACGGTCTGCAGCTGCGTGAAAAGCAAAAAGTACGTCGCATTTACGGTGTACTGGAACGTCAGTTCCGTGGTTATTACAAAGAAGCAGCACGCCGCAAGGGTGCTACAGGTGAAAACCTGCTTCAGCTTCTAGAAGGCCGTCTGGACAACGTTGTATACCGCATGGGTTATGGTTCTACCCGTGCTGAAGCACGTCAGGTTGTGTCTCACCGTCAGATCACTGTCAATGGTCAGGTAGTTAATATTCCTTCCTACCAGGTACAGGCTGGCGACGTAGTAGCAGTTCGCGAAAAAGCCAAAAACCAGCTGCGTATCAAACACGCACTGGATCTGGCTGCTCAGCGTGCTCCTGTTGAGTGGATTGAAGTTGATGCTTCGAAGATGGAAGGTACTTTCAAGTCCCTGCCGGAACGTAGCGATCTTTCAGCCGACATCAACGAGCACCTGATCGTCGAGCTCTACTCGAAGTAATTCTTGAACTCTTGACTGGTGGAACTATGCAGCGTTCAGTAAACGAGTTTCTTTACCCGCGTCACATTGACGTGCAGGAGATTAGCAAAACCCGCGCCAAGGTGACTCTTGAGCCACTGGAGCGAGGGTTCGGCCATACCCTGGGCAATGCGCTGCGCCGTATCCTGCTCTCTTCCATGCCGGGTTGTGCAATTTCGGAAGTTGAGATTGAGGGTGTGTTGCACGAGTACAGCAGCATAGAAGGGGTGCAGGAGGATGTCATCGAGATCCTGCTGAACCTCAAAGGTGTTGCTATCGCTCTGCACAACGGTGATGAGGCGCTTCTGACACTCTCCAAGTCAGAGGCAGGTTCTGTCACGGCTGGCGATATTCAGCTGACTCAGGACGTTGAAATTGCCAATCCCGAACATGTAATTGCTCACCTGAATCCAGGTGCTGCACTGAACATGCAGCTGCGCGTGACACGCGGCCGTGGCTATGTGCCGGCTGACTCACGTAACAGCGACGAGGATGAAACTCGTGCCATCGGACGTCTGCAGCTGGATGCCAGCTACAGCCCTGTTCTGCGCGTGTCCTATGCAGTTGAAAGTGCACGTGTAGAACAGCGCACCGACCTGGACAAGCTCGTGATCGATATTGAATCCAACGGTACTATCGATCCGGAAGAGTGCATCCGTCGTGCGGCTACCATACTGCAGCAGCAGCTGGTCGTGTTTGTTGATCTGGAAGACGCGGGTGAACAGACTCGCGCCGAGCCGAATGAGCCGGAGATTGATCCTGTTCTTCTGCGCCCGGTCGACGACCTGGAGCTGACTGTACGTTCCGCGAACTGTCTGAAAGCAGAGCAGATCTATTATATTGGTGATCTGATCCAGCGCACCGAAGTAGAGCTGCTGAAGACTCCTAACTTGGGCAAGAAGTCTCTGACCGAAATCAAAGATGTGCTGGCATCTAAAGGTCTGTCGCTTGGCATGCGTCTGGAAAACTGGCCCCCGGCCAGTCTGAAAGGCGATGACAAGGTTGCCTCTTGAGTCTGACTTCTAACCCTAAGTTGCAAAGGATTTAGAAAATGCGTCATCGTAAATCTGGTCGACACTTAAATCGTACAAGTGCTCACCGCAAAGCGATGTTCAAAAATATGGCAGTGTCTCTGTTCGAACACGAACTGATCAAGACTACTCTGCCTAAAGCTAAAGAACTGCGCCGCTTTGCTGAGCCGCTGATCACTCTGGCCAAGATCGATTCGGTTGCTAACCGTCGTCTGGCGTTCTCCCGTACCCGCAGCAACGATGCTGTAGGTAAACTGTTCAACGAACTGGGTCCGCGTTACGCGGCTCGTCCCGGTGGCTATATCCGCATTCTCAAGTGCGGATACCGTGCCGGCGACAAGGCTCCAATGGCCTACGTTGAACTGGTAGATCGTCCGGTTGGTCAGACTGTTGCAGATGAGAGTGCAGAAGATTAATACTCTTCTGAACTGTTAAAAAAACCCGGTGCCTTTGGTTACCGGGTTTTTTTTCGCCTGTAATTTGGTGAAGGCGGGCTGTAGTGTTGATGGCAGCCCGCACAAGGTCAGACAGATTTCAACATGGGTTTCAGGAAGCGTCCGGTATGTGACTGTGGCACGTTTGCAACGGTCTCAGGTGTGCCGGTGGCAATGATTTCGCCACCACCGCTGCCACCTTCCGGGCCCAGGTCTATGATCCAGTCGGCGGTCTTGATTACGTCCAGGTTGTGTTCAATCACGACGATGGTATTGCCGTGATCCCGCAGGCGATCAAGGACATTGAGCAGTTGCTGTATGTCATAGAAATGCAGCCCGGTGGTGGGCTCGTCAAGAATATACAGGGTCTTGCCGGTGTCACGCTTGCTTAATTCGCGTGCAAGTTTGACACGCTGGGCTTCGCCGCCAGACAGCGTGGTGGCGGCCTGCCCGAGGCGGATATAACTGAGACCGACATCGATCAGCGTCTGCAATCGTCGAGCCAGCGCCGGTATGGCGTCGAAGAATTCACGCGCATCCTCAACCGTCAGCTGTAATACCTCATCGATGCTCTTGCCCTTGTACTTCACTTCCAGAGTTTCACGGTTATAGCGCTTGCCCTTGCAGATATCGCAGGGCACATAGATGTCCGGCAAGAAGTGCATCTCCACCTTGATTACGCCGTCCCCCTGGCAGGCTTCACAGCGGCCACCCTTTACATTGAAGCTGAAACGCCCAGGTTTGTAGCCGCGTGAACGTGCTTCCTGGGTCCCGGAAAAGAGTTCACGGATCGGTGTGAAAATACCGGTATAGGTCGCGGGGTTGGAGCGTGGAGTGCGTCCAATCGGACTCTGGTCTATATCGATAACCTTATCAAACAGATCCAATCCTTCAATCCGCTCATAAGGTGCCGCGTCCAGCGTTGTCGCATGATTAAGTGCTGTGGCAGCAACCGGGTATAACGTGTTGTTGATCAATGTCGATTTGCCGGAACCCGACACGCCGGTCACGCAGGTCATCAGTCCAACAGGAATTTCGAGCGTCACCTGCTGCAGGTTGTTGCCGCTGGCGCCTATCAGACGCAATATCCTGTCATTGTCCACCGGCTTGCGCTGTTCCGGTATCGCAATCGACCGTTTGCCGGACAGGTACTGGCCGGTTATCGAATCGGGATTGTCCATAATGGTCTGGGGCAGGCCCGCGGCGATGACACGCCCGCCATGTACGCCGGCTCCGGGGCCGATATCGATCAGATAATCCGCCATGCGGATGGCGTCTTCATCGTGTTCTACTACGATTACGGTATTGCCCAGGTCACGCAGGTGTTCCAGAGTTTTGAGCAGACGTTCATTGTCGCGTTGATGCAGTCCGATGGATGGCTCATCCAGTACATACATGACACCGACCAGACCTGCACCAATCTGACTTGCCAGTCGGATGCGCTGAGCTTCACCACCTGAAAGAGTATCAGCACTGCGTTCAAGCGATAGGTAGTCGAGTCCTACATTGACCAGAAAACTCAGGCGCTCACGAATCTCTTTCAGAATCTTGTCGGCGATCTCGCCTTGTTTGCCTCCGAGTTGAAGCTGTTCAAAGTACTCTTTTGCCTGACCAATCGGCAGGCGTACAAGATCAGGCAGAGTGCGTTGGTCAATAAATACATGGCGCGCGTCAGCACGCAGTCGGCTGCCATTGCATGAGGGGCATGCATGCATGTTGAGATAGCGAGCCAGGTCTTCGCGTACGCTTTCGGACTCGGTTTCCCGGTAGCGCCGCTCCAGATTATTGATCACGCCTTCAAAGGGGTGCGCCTTCTTAACGCGTTCGCCTCGGTCATTACGGTAGTGAAAGTCTACGCTGTCATCACCACTGCCGTGCAGAATGATATTGCGGTGTTGTTCGCTGAGTTTCTCAAACGGGGTATCCAGATCAAAGCCGTAGTGTTGACCTACCGCCTGCAGCTGTTGGTAATAGTAGAGACTTCGCTTATCCCAGCCACGTATGGCACCCTGTGCAAGGGTCAGTGATGCGTCCTGTACCAGTTTGGCTGGATCAAAATACTGTCGTACCCCAAGACCATCACAGGCAGGGCAGGCGCCGTGGGGGTTGTTGAATGAGAACAAACGAGGCTCGAGTTCCTGAATGCTGTGGCCGCAGGTCGGGCAGGCGAAACGTGCCGAAAATACCATCTCCTCCATACCCTCATCCATGGGGGCAATTCTGGCAATGCCATCGCTCAGCTCCAGAGCGGTTTCAAATGATTCTGCCAAGCGGGTTTGAAGGTCCTCTCGAACCTTGATGCGATCAACCACCACTTCAATATCGTGTTTGCGTTTCTTGTCCAGTGTTGGGGCATCATCAAGATCGACCACCAGCCCATCTATACGGGCGCGGACGAAGCCCTGGCTGCGCAGCTGGCTGATGATATGTAAGTGCTCACCCTTGCGGCCCTGTACGACGGGAGCCAACAGCATTACGCGTGTGCCTTCGGGCAGTGCGAGCACCTGATCAACCATCTGGCTGACGGTCTGTGCCGCCAGCGGCAAGTCATGTTCAGGGCAGCGCGGTTCGCCTGCTCGGGCAAAGAGCAGACGCAGGTAATCGTAAATCTCGGTGATGGTACCAACTGTCGAGCGGGGATTATGCGATGTGGATTTCTGCTCGATCGATATGGCCGGTGACAGTCCTTCGATATGGTCTACATCGGGCTTTTCCATCATCGACAGGAACTGGCGTGCATAGGTGGACAAGGATTCCACGTAGCGGCGCTGTCCTTCGGCGTAGAGAGTGTCGAAGGCGAGTGAGGACTTGCCTGATCCCGACAGCCCTGTGATGACGATCAACTGGTCGCGGGGGATATCGAGGTCAATATTTTTCAGGTTGTGGGTGCGTGCACCCCGTACCAGAATCTTGTCCATTGCGGCTCCGCCTTGGCTGGCAAAAAGGACTATTATAGAGCCTATAGCGGGACAGCAAAAACAGCTGTGCTTGTGGTATCCTCATGGGCGTACGGCCACATGCAGGATGCGGTGGCCCAGGCTAACAGGATAACGGGAGAGTGAGATGGCGCGCGGTATCAATAAGGTAATTCTGATCGGTAATCTGGGAGCTGATCCCGAAGTACGTTACATGCCATCTGGCAATGCGGTCACCAACGTGAACCTTGCCACCAGCGATAGCTGGAAAGACAAACAGAGCGGCCAGATGCAGGAGCGTACCGAGTGGCATCGGGTCGTATTCTTCAACCGTCTGGCTGAAATTGCGGGCGAATATCTGCGCAAGGGTTCAAAGGTTTACATTGAGGGCTCCCTGCGTACCCGCAAGTGGCAGGGACAGGATGGCCAGGATCGCTACACGACTGAAATTGTAGCCAGCGAGATGCAGATGCTGGATGGACGCGGTGGTGAAGGGGGTGGTGGTTACCAGCAACCTTCACAGGGTGGCGGTTATGCACCTCAGGGCGGCGACATGGGCTATGGTCAGCCACAACAATACAATCAGGCACCGCCACAGCAGGCTCCGCGTCAGCAGCCGCCACAACAACCCTCGCAACAATCTCAGCAGCCAGCCCCGGGTTTTGATGACTTTGATGATGACATCCCGTTCTGAGAGCTGATCCACGCGACTGCAGCAATACCTGTTCAAAGGCCCCGCAACGCGGGGCTTTTGTGTCTGTTGCAGGGCACTTTTTTCATATCGGGCAGGTGTGCAGGGGCAGAGTTTGCGGTATGCTCGAAATGAACCGGGCTTGCCCCCGAACTTTCATTCCAGTAACAGGTGAACATCCCGTCAATGGTGGCCAGTGCCTATACAACATCAGCCAAGGTTCTCATCTGCGGAGCGGATGGCCAGATCGGTCATGCACTGGCGGAGCTGTTGTTGCAACAACAGGGGCTTGAGTGTATTGCCTTGGGACGACGCAAACTTGATGTGACCGACCCTGCGCAGATCCGACAGCAGCTTGAACGATACCTGCCTGACTACGTGATCAACTGTGCCGGCTTCAACCGAGTTGATGATGCCGAACGACAGCCTGATCAAGCCGTGGCCGTGAACAGTGCCGGCGCGGCGAACCTGGCAGCCGCCTGTGCGCTGCTCAGTATCCCGCTGCTGCACCTGTCCTCGGACTATGTCTTCGATGGCCACTATGCCAGTGGCTACAGTGAGGATGACGCAGCCTCCCCATTGGGCGTATTTGGACGCAGCAAGTGGGAAGGTGAAGAATCCGTGCGCAACCTGCACTCTCAACATCTTATCCTGCGTGTGAGCTGGGTGTTCAGTGCTCGTGGTGACAATTATCTTTTGCGTACACTGGAGCAGGCGCGGCATGAAGCCATGATTGAGGCGGTTGATGACCGACGTGGCTGCCCTACCTCGGCTGAAGATGTAGCGCGTGTCATCCTGGCCATCCTGCGCCAACTGACCTGCGGTATTGATGTGTGGGGAACCTATCACTATTGCGGTGCTGAAATCACCTCCCGTTATGGCTTCAGTGAGGCGATTCTGGCCGCGGCGCGGCAGTATGAGGAACTTGCTGTACAGGAGCTTCGTGCCGTAGCATCGGCCGATTTCCCAGCTGCTGCACAGCGGCCGGCTTCATCTGTGCTCAAGTGCCGTAAGCTGCTCAGTACCTTCGGTATTCGTCAGCGTCCCTGGCGCAGTGAGTTGCAGCGCGTCATTCGGGAGCATTACGGCGAACTTTAAATGTTCGCCATATACCTTCACATTTTAAAACAGCCCAAGGCTGGCGGAACGCGTCAAAGCCACTGCCAGAATATACCCCAGACACAACAGTGCCGCGACCAGAGCCAACAGGCGTGTTTTCATTGTTTTGCCACGCTTCAGCGCAACCGTTCCAAAACCAATATATCCGACCAGACCCAGTATCTTGGCTGTGAGCCAGTGATGGGTGAGCGGGTATTGCGACAGCACCAGCATCAGGCCGATCGCACTGACCAGCAGCAACGTATCGATCACATGGGGGAAAATCTTGAGCCAACGAGCATTGAGCGCCTTGGGCCAAACCAGCATCAGTGCTGCGCGCAACATGAACAGGATGATACTCAGTCCGACCATGGTCAGGTGTGCATGTTTTAGCATCAGGTAGGTATTCAATGCCGGTTTCCTCAACTATTGCAGGCGGGTGGGTGTTGGATGGGCTTCACTATACCTGCGGCATGTCTGATTTGAAATTCGCCTTTGCCTGCAGGGTAATGTTTTACCTTCCGCTGCACTGTAAAACGGGCAGTAACAGGGTAAAATGTGCACCTTTTCAGCAGCCGCTAGAGGCGTGATATACGCGAATGAATGCTCAGACTCTGACACCGGATCCCTATCAGTCCATCCGCCCCTACCGGGATGATGAAGTCGAGGCGGTACTTCAGCGGCTGGTGCGCGACGACGAATGTATCTCGGCCCTGACACGCTACCAGTTTCCCAAGGCTTCCGGCCCGCTGGGCTGGCTGCTGCGTCCGCTGGTGCGCATCGCTGTGGCAGCCCGAGTTGGCGAGATCGAAAGCATAGATGGCTTCCAGCAGTTGGTGGCCGATTACATGCAGAAAATGATCGGACGCACCACAACGCGGGTTAGCTGCTCGGGTATTGAGCGTTTGGACCCCAACGAAGCTTACCTGTTCGTATCCAATCACCGTGATATCGCCATGGACCCGGCGTTTGTGAACTGGGTTCGCTATAAGGCTGGCATGTCGACGGTGCGCATTGCGATCGGTGATAACCTGTTGCGCAAACCCTATGTGTCGGACTTGATGCGGCTTAATAAAAGCTTCATCGTTAATCGCTCTGCCAAGGGGCGAGAGATGATGTCGGCGCTGACTCAACTCTCTTCCTACATCGATCACAGCATCAGCAATGGCCACTCAATCTGGATTGCGCAGCGCGAGGGGCGGGCGAAAGATGGCAATGACCGTACAGATCCGGCATTGATGAAAATGTTCTACATGTCGCACCGTAAGCAGCGCAGCCTGGGCGAGATGGTGGGGCGGCTCAACATTGTACCGGTATCCATTGCCTATGAGCTTGACCCCTGTGATGCGCTCAAGGCTCGTGAGCTGGCCGCTGTTGCGCTGCACGGTGCATACGAGAAATCTGAATACGAGGATATCAGCAGTATTGTCCGAGGCATTACCGGCGACAAGGGGGAGGTTCACATCGCTTTTGGTACTCCGCTGAGCGGTGAGTTTGAAACCCCTGAGCAGATTGCCGCTGAAATCGATCGTCAAATCCACCTCAATTACCGGCTGCACCCAAGCAATCTTGCTGCTGCCGGCGAGGCGGTCAGTGTCGAGCAGCAGCAGGCCTTTGACGCGCGCCTTGAAAGTGTGAGCGATGAGGAGCGGCCGTTCCTGCGTCAGATGTACGCCAACCCGGTCATCAATCATCACAATGCCAGCCAGGGGGAGAGCTGATGCCTGCTCAACGCTCTGGGGGCATGCGGCTGTATCTGCGCGGCCTGCTCTATGCGGTTGGCTTTTACCCGTTGACCATGCTGTTTGCGATCCCCTGTTTGCTGATTGGCCCATTGCTGCCGTTTCGGGCCCGGTTCAAGTTTCTGACCCTGATCAATTACTTCTATATCGATTGGTTGCGCATCTGCTGTGGTTTGGGAGTTGAGCTGAAGGGGCGTGAGCATCTTCCAAAAGAGGGTGCATATGTGGTTGTGGCCAACCATCAGAGCGAGTGGGAGACGCTGTACTTCCAGACACTCATTCGGCCTCAGGCCGTGGTACTCAAGCGCGAGCTGCTACGAATCCCGCTGTTCGGCTGGGCACTGGCGCTGTTGCGTCCGATCGCGCTTGATCGCAGCAAGCGGCGCGGTGCGCTGAAACAGCTGCTGGAGCAGGGGCAGCAGCGGCTGGACAGCGGTATTCCATTGCTGATTTTCCCGCAGGGTACGCGTGTACCGGTGGGGCAGATGGGCAAGCTGAACAAGGGCGGTGCGATGCTGGCCGTGAGTCGCGGTGTACCGATTGTACCGGTGGCGCATAATGCGGGTCTTTACTGGCCCGGCAACTCGTTCGTCAAGTATCCCGGTACCGTGCAGGTCAGTGTAGGTCCCGCGATCCAGACGGAAGGGCGCAGTGTGGATGAAGTGCATGCTGAAGTGGCAGGGTGGCTGGAGCAGGCCATGCGAGAGCAGGGCAGTCTGGAATAAGCTGAAGGTTGAATTCGAGCCATAAAAAAGCCGCTCCATTATGAGCGGCTTTTTTATGGGCCAGCCAACGGGGCTGGCCGCAATATCAGCCTTCGTATTTCTCGAACACCAAAGTGGAGTTGGTGCCGCCGAAGCCGAAGCTGTTGGACATGACGCGCTTGAGTTCGATGTTGTCCTTGCGTTCAGTGACAACCGGCATGCCGGCCGCTTCCGGATCCAGTTCTTCGATGTTGGCCGACGCACAGATGAAGTTGTTCTGCTGCATCAGGATCGAGTAGATCGCTTCCTGTGCACCAGTGGCGCCCAGTGAGTGACCGGTGAGTGACTTGGTGGAGCTGACCGGCGGCATCTTGTCACCGAAGGTCTGCTTCATCGCCTTCAGCTCCTGAATGTCACCGGCCGGAGTGGAGGTGCCGTGGGAGTTGATGTAGTCGATGGGGCCATCTACGGTTGCCATCGCCTGCTGCATGCAGCGAATGGCACCTTCACCGGACGGTGCAACCATGTCGTAGCCGTCGGAAGTAGCGCCGTAGCCAGTCAGCTCAGCGTAAATCTTGGCGCCACGAGCTTTGGCGTGCTCCAGTTCTTCGAGCACCAGCATGCCGGCACCACCTGCGATCACGAAACCGTCGCGATTGGCGTCATAGGCACGAGACGCTTTTTCCGGAGTATCGTTGTACTTGCTGGACAGCGCGCCCATGGCGTCAAACATGACGCTCAGCGACCAGTGCAGCTCTTCACCACCACCGGCAAAAACAACGTCCTGCTTGCCGAGCTGGATCTGCTCCATGGCGTTACCGATGCAGTGTGCACTGGTCGCGCAGGCTGAGGTGATCGAGTAGTTGACACCCTTGATCTTGAACGGAGTTGCCAGACAGGCGGAGACGGTGGAGCCCATGGTGCGGGTAACGCGGTAGGGGCCTACGCGGCGGACACCTTTTTCACGCAGAATATCAGCGGTTTCAACGATATCGGCGGAAGATGCACCGCCTGAGCCGGCGATCAGGCCGGTACGGACATTGGAGATCTGGTCTTCGCTCAGGCCGGAATCTTCAATCGCCTGCTTCATGGCCAGGTAGGCATAAGCCGCAGCATTGCCCATGAATCGACGCAGCTTGCGATCAATCAGGTTGTCCAGGTCGATATCGATGCTGCCCGCAACCTGACTGCGGAAGCCAAGCTCCTTGTACTCCGGCTGAAACTTGATGCCGGAGCGCCCCTGCTTCAGTGAGTCCAGAACTGTTTCCAGATCATTTCCCAGGCAGGAAACGATCCCCATACCGGTCACAACGACGCGTCGCATGTGTAGCCTCTCTTCAATCGTTCAGAAATATACTGTCTTATTATATGGCAAGGTTAACGGGTCGAAGCTCAGGCTCAGAAGTTATCTGTCTGCTTGAACAGGCCGACACGCAGGTCCGTGGCAGTATAGATGGTACGGCCGTCAACAGACAGTGAACCATCGGCTATACCCATAACCAGCTTGCGCTCGATGACACGCTTGAGCTCGATGTGATAGGTCACCTTGCTGGCAGTGGGAAGCACCTGACCGGTGAACTTGACTTCACCGGAGCCCAGTGCGCGTCCGCGTCCTTCATTGCCGCGCCAGCCGAGGAAAAAGCCTACCAGCTGCCACATGGCATCAAGACCGAGACAGCCCGGCATGACAGGGTCTCCCGGGAAGTGGCAGTCAAAGAACCAAAGGTCTGGGCGGATATCGAGTTCGGCGATGATCTCACCCTTGCCGTACTGACCACCATCGGTGTTGATCTCGATGATGCGGTCCAGCATCAGCATGTTGCCGACCGGCAGCTGGGCATTGCCTGGGCCGAACATCTCGCCATGGCCGCACTTGAGCAGCTCTTCACGTTCAAAGGAGGAGGGTCTAGTCATAGGAAACCGTATATCCAAGGCATTTCATAAAATTTGCCCGATTATACCGATTTGACTGCCTGCAGGCACGGCCTGTGTGCCCTTATTTGATCGATATCGGATCAGATGGGGGATTTTAGCGGCTGCAAAGGCTCAAGTTGCACGCCGCGGTCGAGCTGCAGCGTGCTGTGGAATCAGCTGGTGCGGCGGGTTGCCATTTGTGCCAGGGTGGTCAGTGTCTCACGGAAAGAACTGGCCGGCAGTGCTTCCAGCGCGGTAATGGCGCGACTGACTTCGGCTTCGGCCTGCTGGCGGGTGTAGTCGATTGACCCTGTGCGCTGCACGATATCCAGTACCGGCTGCAGATCGTCCAGACCGCCTTCGCGAATGGCTCCGCGAATCAGTTTGCGCTCAGTCTCGCTGCCGACTCGCATGGCGTGGATAAGTGGCAGGGTGGCCTTGCCCTCGGCCAGGTCATCACCGACATTCTTGCCCATGGTGGCGCTGTCGGACAGATAGTCCATCAGGTCGTCCACCAGCTGGAAGGCGATACCCAAGTGGCGACCGTACAGGCGCAGTGCTTCTCGCTCTTCTGCGCTGGCATCGGCCAGAATGGCGCCAACTTCGGTAGCAGCCTCAAACAGCATCGCCGTTTTGCCGAGAATGACCTGCATGTAGGACTCTTCGGAGGTGTCCGGGTTGCGCTGATTCAGCAGCTGTAACACTTCACCTTCGGCGATTACGGTAGTTGCATTGGAGATTACCTGCATGATCTCCATGCGGTTTATCTCGACCATGATCTGGAAAGCGCGGGAATAGAGAAAATCACCCACCAGTACGCTGGGCGCATTGCCCCATTTGGCATTGGCGGTTGCATTGCCACGGCGCAGTTCTGAGTTATCCACAACATCGTCGTGCAGCAGGGTAGCGGTATGGATGAACTCGATTACGGCGGCCAGCGGGATATGCTGCTCGCCCCTGTAGCCACAAGCGTTGGCGCTGAGCAGTACCAGCAGCGGGCGCAGTCGCTTGCCGCCGCCGGCGACAATATAGTGACCGATCTTCTCGACCAGGGGCACAGTCGACCCAAGGTGGTTAAGAATATAATCGGTTACCGCATCGAACTGCGGCTCTATGGTCGGATTAAGCTGGTGTGGCTGCATGGGCGGGGTTCTGTATGTGGACTGAACACCCGCCGCATGCTAGGGGGCTGGGAGAAGGGTGTCAAGCCGGGCTGGGAGGCGGGCGTCGGGGCGGGGGATTTGGCAAGGATTGCACTTGCCTGTAGCGGGGGACTCGGGTAAAATTGCGCGCCTTAAACCTGTCCACGATCGCTCCCTACCATAGGGTGTCCAGAAGTCTTCAGACTTCGGCCATTAGAAGTAGGTTTCGTTTCCAGTAGCCGGGCAGGTTAATACTTGGAGAAAAGCATGTTTGCAGTAATCGTAAGCGGCGGTAAACAGTACCGTGTGCAGGAAGGACAGACACTGAAGCTGGAAAAACTGACTGCTGAAGCAGGTTCCAGCGTTGAGTTCGACCGCGTTTTGCTGGTCGGTAACGGCGACGACGTTAAGGTCGGTGCTCCGGTTGTTGAAGGTGCCAAAGTGGCTGCAGAAGTTGTAGCTCACGGCCGTGGTGACAAGGTCACCATCATCAAGTTCCGTCGCCGCAAGCATCACATGAAGCGTCAGGGTCACCGTCAGTGGTTTACAGAAGTTAAAATCACAGGCATTAGTGGCTGATCAACCGAATTAGGAGATTGAATAATGGCTCATAAGAAGGCTGGTGGTTCAACGCGTAACGGCCGCGACTCACAATCAAAGCGTCTGGGCGTAAAGCGTTTCGGTGGTCAGGCCGTTATCGCGGGTAACATTCTGATCCGTCAGCGTGGCACCAAGTTCCACGCCGGCACCAACGTTGGTCTGGGCAAGGATCACACCCTGTTTGCAACTGCAAACGGCGTGGTCAAGTTCGAGGTCAAGGGTCCGAACAACCGTAAATATGTGAGCGTCGTTCCTGCCTGAGCAGTGATCTGATACTCGCATCGAAAAGCTCCGCCCAGGCGGGGCTTTTTTCGTTTGCAGGCGGCCGTGCGCAAGCGTCCGGCTGTCCCGCCCGGATTGAGGGGGTGTACTCCTCTGATCCCGGGATGAATGAAAGTTGGAGGTAATGATGAAATTTGTAGATGAAGCGACCATCACAGTGGAAGCTGGCAAGGGTGGTAACGGCTGTCTGAGCTTCCGGCGTGAGAAATTCATTCCAAAGGGCGGGCCTGATGGCGGAGATGGCGGTGATGGTGGCTCGATCTGGGTTGAGGCGGATGAGTCGCTCAATACGTTGATCGATTACCGTTTTACCCGTCGCTTCAAGGCGCAGAACGGTGAATCCGGCAGCGGTCGCAACTGTACCGGCTCCAAGGGTGAAGATCTGATCCTGAAGGTGCCCGTGGGTACGACAATAGTGGATGTCGATACCGGTGAGGTGCTGGCGGATCTGACCCGTATCGGTCAGCAGGACAAGATTGCGCAGGGCGGTTTTCATGGCCTGGGCAACACGCGCTTCAAGAGCAGTGTCAACCGCGCACCACGCCAGACCACCAAAGGCAGTGAAGGCGAATTGCGCAACCTGCGGCTGGAGCTGAAGGTGTTGGCCGATGTAGGGTTGTTGGGTCTGCCCAATGCGGGCAAGTCTACCCTTATTCGCTCCATCTCGGCAGCCAAGCCGAAAGTGGCGGATTACCCGTTTACAACGCTGGTGCCCAACCTTGGCGTGGTGCGCACCGAAGCGCATCGCAGCTTCGTGGTGGCCGATATTCCGGGCATCATCGAAGGTGCGGCCGAAGGCGCGGGGCTGGGGATTCGCTTCCTCAAGCATCTGGCGCGCAACCGGGTGCTGCTGCATCTGGTGGATATGGCGCCCTGGGATGAAACTACGCCGGCTCAGGCGGCGGTGACCGCCGTGAACGAACTTGAAAAGTTCAGCCGGACGTTGGCGCAACAGCCGCGCTGGCTGGTGCTGAACAAGCTGGATATGTTGCCTGAAGAGGAGCAGGATGCAGCCTGTCAGGCCGTAATCGACGCGTTGGGCTGGGAAGGTCCAGTGTATCGAATTTCAGCGCTGAACAAGCTGGGGCTGACGCCGCTGGTGCATGATCTGCAGGACTTCCTGGACGCGCGTGCAGCGGCCATCGCGGAAGATCCGGAACTGCTCGAGCAGGAGAGGCATACGCGTGCACTGATCGATGAAGAGGCGCGTGAAAATCTGCAGCGTCTGCGCATGGAGCAACGGGCGCGTCGCATGGCGGATGATGGACTCGATGATGATGACTTCGACGATGATGATTACGATGTCGAAGTGGAGTATGTACCCTGACGGAGAAGGTATAAGGTGACAGCGGGACGTAATTGTCTGACCCAGCGCGGGCGCTGGGTGGTCAAGATTGGCAGTGCGCTGCTGACCAATGATGGTCAGGGGCTGGATCAGGTCGCCATTGCGCACTGGGTGGACCAGCTGGTTGAGCTGACGCGCAGTGGTGTCGAGGTGGTGCTGGTGTCTTCCGGCTCAGTGGCTGAGGGAATGACCCGGCTGGGCTGGGCTGGGCGTCCGCGCGAGATTTACCGCCTTCAAGCGGCAGCGGCTGTCGGTCAAATGGGGTTGGTGCAGGCCTATGAAACCAATTTCCGCCGTCACGGCATGCACACGGCTCAGATATTGCTGACCCACGATGACCTGTCCAATCGCAAGCGCTATCTCAATGCTCGCTCCACGCTGCGTACCCTGATCGAGCTGGGTGTGGTTGCAGTGGTCAACGAAAACGATACCGTTGTCACCAGTGAGATTCGCTTCGGTGACAACGATACGCTGGGGGCGCTGGTGGCCAACGCGGTCGAAGCGGATGTGCTGGTACTGCTGACTGATCAGCAGGGGCTGTATACCGCTGATCCGCGCAGCAATCCCGATGCCGAGCTGATCAGTGAAGCGATGGCGGAGGATGAGCGACTGGTCGCCATGGCTGGAGATGGTGGTCGGCTTGGACGCGGCGGCATGGCGACCAAGGTACGCGCTGCCAAGCTGGCAGCGCGTTCCGGTGCGCTGACGCTGATTGCCAGTGGGCGCGAGCCGGATGTGCTGCTGCGGCTCCACCGCGGTGAGCTGATCGGTACTTTGCTGCTGCCTGAGAGAGAGCCCATGGCGGCACGCAAGCAGTGGATTGCCGGGCACCTGCAGGCGCGCGGTACGCTGGTGCTGGATGCTGGTGCCGTGATGGCGCTGGCGGAACGGGGCAAGAGTCTCCTGCCTGCTGGAGTGCGCTCGGTCAGCGGTGATTTCTCGCGTGGCGAGATGGTGATGATGATGGATGAGCAGGGGCGTGTGGTTGCACGCGGGCTGGCAAATTACGGCGTAGAGGATGCGCGTCGAATTATCGGTCGTCCCAGTCGCGAAATCGAGTCATTGCTGGGCTTCATGGGCGAGGAAGAGCTGGTGCACCGCGATAACCTGGTGCTGGCCTGAGGTCGGTACCTCGCGGCGTTATTACAGCAGCTGAATGACAGGCACAAAAAAAACCGGCAATTGCCGGTTTTTTTATGCTGACAAGGTAGTGACTTATGCCATTGCCTTGATGCGAGCAGTCAGGCGGCTCTTGGTGCGGGCGATCTTGTTCTTGTGGAAGATGCCTTTGGTTACAGAGCTGTCCATGATCGGCTGAGCGACCTTGAACGCTGCTTCAGCAGCAGCCTTGTCACCGCCGTCGATGGCAGCGATTACTTTTTTCATGTACGTGCGCGCCATGGAGCGCAGGCTAGCGTTGTGTTGACGACGCTTCTCCGCCTGGCGAGCGCGTTTTTTGGATCCTGCGGAATTAGCCACGGTCCGGCTCCTTTGATAATTGGGTTGATCAGATTACGACGATGCGAGTGCCGAAAATTAGACGCGACATTATTCATGTCAGGCCGGTCGATGTCAACCTTTACGCGCGTCGTCTTGAATCCACTTTGTCTGTCTGGCAAAGGGGGATATGATCGGCGCACATTTTTTGCATTTCAATAAAGGGGTCAGTGTGACAGACAAGGCGAAACGGGGCGGTGTCGGGCTACTGCGCTCCAGTGGCGTTGTGGGCATCATGACCATGATGTCGCGAGTGCTTGGCCTGGTGCGTGATGTGGTGATTGCCAATTACTTTGGTGCCAGTGGTAGTGCCGATGCCTTCTTTGTCGCATTCAAGATACCCAACTTCCTCCGCCGTCTGTTTGCCGAGGGCGCTTTCTCCCAGGCCTTTGTGCCGGTGCTGTCCGAGTATCGCAGCCAGCGAGATCTTGCCGCGGTCAAACAGCTTGTTGATCGCGTTGCCGGGGCGCTGGGTTCGGTGCTGGTGCTGGTCACGGTAATTGCGGTGATAGGAGCGCCTGTGCTGGCTGCTGTTTTTGCGCCGGGCTTTTACATGGCCGGTGGCGAAAAGTTTGAGCTTGCCGCCGACATGCTCAGAATCACCTTTCCCTATCTGTTGCTGATCTCTCTGACTGCTTTTTGCGGCGCCATTTTGAACAGCTACGAGCGCTTCGCCATTCCGGCCTTTACCCCGGTGCTGCTGAATCTTTGCCTGATCGGTTCGGCGGTTTGGCTCAGCCCCTGGTTCGAAACCCCCATCATGGCGCTCGCCTGGGGAGTGCTGATGGCTGGCGGTGTACAGCTGCTGTTCCAGTTGCCGTTCCTGGCGCGGCTGCGGCTGTTGCCGCTTCCGAAGGCTGATTTCAAGGATGAGGGGGTGCGCCGAATTCTTAAGCTGATGCTGCCGGCACTGTTCGGCGTCTCGGTGGCGCAAATCAATCTGCTGCTGGATACCGTGCTGGCCTCTTTTCTGCAAACCGGCAGTGTGTCCTGGCTGTATTATTCCGACCGGCTGTCGGAGCTGCCGCTGGGGGTGTTCGGCATCGCTATCGCTACCGTGATTCTGCCCAGCCTGTCCCGCATTCATGCCGAAAAGAGTCCGGAACGTTTTGCCCATACCCTCGACTGGGCGATCCGCATGATTCTGCTGATCGGTCTGCCCGCTGCGCTGGCGCTGGCGGTGCTGGCCGAGCCGCTGATCGCAACCCTGTTCCATTACGGTGAGATGACCGATCGGGATGTGCAGATGGCCGCCATGAGCCTGCGCGCCTATGCTTTCGGTCTGCTGGCGTTCATGCTGATCAAGGTGCTGGCACCGGGCTATTTTGCTCGTCAGAATACCCGTACCCCGGTCAAAATCGCCGTCAAGGCGATGGCTGCCAATATGGTGCTCAACTTGATTCTGATCTGGCCGCTCGACCATGTGGGGCTGGCGCTGGCGACATCCATTTCTGCCTTCATGAATGCGGGCTGGCTGCTGCATGGGCTGATCAAGGAAGGCGTGTTCCGCTGGCAACCGGGCTGGGCCATGATGCTGTTCCGGCTGGTCAGCGCTTCCATAACGCTGGTGGCGGTGTTGTTGCTGATCATGAATTGGCTGGCCGGGAACTGGCTTGAGGCAGGTGTATGGCTGCGAGTGCAGTGGATGACAGTGCTGGTGCTGGCCGGAGCGGGGGCGTATCTCCTGATGCTGCTGGTGACCGGTCTCAGGTTACGCCATCTGCGCGGTTGAACACTTTCTGAGCGGTACTCGCCGGGTTCAGAGTACGATATACTTCGCAGTCCGAAATTCTGGCGCTGGCTCGGCAACTGCATGGAACTGATACGAGGCTTACACAATCTGCGTGATCGCCACCGTGGCTGCGTGGCAACAATTGGCAACTTCGATGGTGTTCACCTGGGCCATCGCAAGGTGCTGGCGCAGGTCAAGGCAAAGGCGGCTGCGCTTGGGCTGCCGAGTGTCGTTATCATTTTTGAACCCCAGCCGCGTGAATTCTTTGGCGGCGACAGCGTGCCGCCCCGTCTGACTCGTTTTGATGAAAAGGTACGTCTGTTGGCGGCCGAGGGTGTAGACCGGGTGGTCTGCCTCAGCTTCAATGCACGCCTGCGACAGATGTCGGCGGAAGCGTTCATCAATGAGCTGCTGCTGAAGGGGCTGGCGGTAGAGCATTTCGTGGTGGGCGATGACTTCCGTTTTGGTTGCGACCGCCGCGGCGACTATCACATGCTGTGCGAAGCCGGAGAGCGTCACGGTTTCACGGTTGAGGGCACGCACACCTTCACGTTGCTGGGCGAGCGTGTCAGCAGCACGCGTGTTCGCACTGCGCTGATGCGGAATGATTTTGAGCTGGCCGAGCAACTGCTGGGTTGGCGTTACGCCGTTACCGGCCGAGTGATGCATGGCCAGAAACTGGGGCGGCAGTTGGGTGTGCCAACCGCGAACGTGCGCATGCACCGTTACCCCTGTCCGCTGCGAGGGGTGTTTGCAGCCTGGGCCCATTTTGATGGCCAGTGTTTGCCTGCCGTCTGTAATGTGGGGTTGCGTCCCACCGTGCATGGCCGTCTGCCGGTGCTGGAAGCGCACCTGCTCGACTACACAGGGGCCGAGTTGTATGGCAGCCTGATGCGGGTGGAGTTTCTGCACTTCATTCGCCCCGAACAGGCCTTTGATGGCCTGGACGCGCTCAAGACACAGATAGAAGCCGATATTGAACATGTCCGCGCCTGGTTTGCCCAGGCGGGCCGAGACTGACCTTACCTCTGGAAGCGACCTGTTATGACCGATTACAAAGCGACACTCAACCTGCCGGAAACGGCATTCCCGATGCGCGGCAACCTGCCGCAGCGTGAACCGGCTCGTCTGGCGCGCTGGGATGAAATCGACCTGTATCGTCAGTTGCGTGAAGAGGGCAAGGGACGCAAGACGTTTATCCTCCACGATGGTCCTCCCTACGCCAACGGTAATATTCATATCGGTCATGCGGTCAACAAGGTGATCAAAGACATGATCATCAAGTCCAGGACTCTGAGCGGCTTTGACGCCCCCTACGTGCCAGGGTGGGATTGTCATGGGCTGCCGATCGAGCACAAGGTCGAAACCCTGATCGGCAAGGCCGGTGATAAGGTGCCCTACCGTGAATTCCGTCAGAAGTGTCGCGAATACGCCGCCGAGCAGGTCGCCGGGCAGAAAGCGGATTTTATCCGTCTGGGCGTACTGGGCGACTGGGACAACCCCTACCTGACGATGAACTTCGACACCGAAGCCAACATCGTGCGCGCGCTGGGCAAGATCATCGACAACGGCCATCTGGTGAAGGGCTACAAGCCGGTCTACTGGAGTGTGGTCGGTCAGTCCGCATTGGCCGAAGCGGAAGTGGAATATCAGGACAAGACCTCCACCGCCATCGATGTGCGCTTCACTTTCACCGATCAGGCCAAGACTCTGAGCCTGTTCGGTGCCGATGCCGGTGATGCCGCTGTCTCGCTGGTGATCTGGACCACGACCCCCTGGACCATCCCGGCTAACCAGGCTGTATCGATCAATGGTGCGCTGGACTACGCTCTGGTGGAAGCGCATACCGAACAGGGTGTGGATCGCATGGTGCTGGCAGCCGAAATGGTGGATGACATCATGGCGCGCTGGGGTGTGGACAAGTTTGAAGTGCTGGCAACCTGCAACGGCGCAGCGCTGGAGTTGCTGCAGCTCAAGCATCCGGTCTATGACCGTCAGGTGCCGGTGATCCTCGGTGATCACGTCACCACAGATGCCGGTACCGGTGCCGTTCACACCGCGCCTGATCACGGCATGGAAGACTTTGTGGTTGGTCAGGCCTACGGTCTGGGCACACTGAACCTGGTGCAGGCCGACGGTACCTACACCGACGCGGCCGGCGAATTTGCCGGTGTTCATGTCTACAAGGCAGATGGCCCGGTGTGCGAGGCACTGGAGCGTGAGGGTACTCTGGTGCATCTGAAGCGTTTCCAGCACAGCTACCCGCACTGCTGGCGCACCAAAACGCCGCTGATCTACCGTGCCACACCGCAGTGGTTTGTCTCCATGGAAGCGAAGCAGCTGAAGGCGCAGGCGCTGGATGCGATCAAGGGCGTGCAGTGGTTCCCCGAGTGGGGCCAGAACCGCATTGAATCCATGGTTGAGCAGAGCCCGGACTGGTGTGTTTCGCGCCAGCGTACCTGGGGTGTGCCGATCACCGTCTTTACCCACAAGCAGACCGGTGAGCTGCACCCGCGCACCGCTGAGCTGATCGAACAGGTCGCGCAAAGAATCGAACAGGGCGGCATCGATGCCTGGTTTGAGCTGGACGCGACTGAACTGCTGGGCGATGAAGCGGCCGACTACGACAAGGTCACCGATACTCTGGATGTCTGGTTCGACTCCGGTGTGACCCACCATGCGGTCCTGCGCGAGCGCGAAGGCCTCAGCTTCCCGGCCGACATGTATCTGGAAGGTTCCGACCAGCACCGTGGCTGGTTCCAGTCATCGCTGAAGACCTCCATCGCCATCAACGGCTGCGCCCCCTACAGGCAGGTGCTGACCCACGGTTTTACCGTCGACGAAAAGGGCTACAAAATGTCCAAGTCGCTCGGCAACGTGATCGCGCCACAGGAAGTCACCGATACCCTCGGTGCCGATATCCTGCGCCTCTGGGTCGCCTCGACCGATTACTCCGGCGAAATGGCCGTGTCCAAGCAGATTCTGCAGCGTACAGCCGACTCCTACCGTCGTATTCGGAACACCGCTCGCTTCCTGCTGGCCAACCTGAATGGTTTCGACCCGGCCACCCACAGTGTGGATGCTGCCGACATGCTGGCACTCGACCGTTGGGCCGTAGATGCCACGGCGCGTCTGCAGCAGAAGGTGATTGCGGCCTACGACAGCTACCGTTTCCTCGATGTGTACCAGCAGGTGCACCACTTCTGCGTGCAGGAACTGGGCGGGTTCTATCTTGATATTATCAAGGACCGTCAGTACACCACCCAGCCGGACTCGCTGGCGCGTCGTTCCTGTCAGACCGCGCTGTTCCATATCGCTCAGGCGCTGGTGCGCTGGATTGCGCCGATCCTCAGCTTCACGGCTGAAGAGATCTATGAAGCGCTGCCGGGCGAGCACAAGGATTCGATTCTGCTGACCACCTGGTATGAAGAACTGTTCGAGCTGGCTGAGGACGATGCCTTCGGTCGCGAGTTCTGGCAGCGAGTGATGGCGGTGAAAGACGCCGTCAACAAGTGTCTGGAAGATGCCCGTAACGAAAAGCTGGTGAAGGCTTCACTGGCGGCAGAGGCGATCCTGTATGTGGATGACAATCTGCGGGCCGATCTGGAGCGTCTGGGTGACGAACTGCGCTTTGTCCTGATCACCTCCGAGGCCACGCTGAAGCCGCTTAGCGAAGCCGGTGATGCCCGGGCCACGGATGTGGACGGCCTCAAGGTGGCTGTGGCGGCTTCTGGCCATGCCAAGTGCGGCCGCTGCTGGCACCACCGTGAAGATGTGGGCAGCCATGCCGGCCATGAAGAGCTGTGCGGTCGCTGCGTCAGCAACGTTGAAGGTGAGGGCGAAACCCGCCATTTTGCCTGATGACCAAGACTCTCAAGACAGGAGCCAGTGCGTTGTGCTGGCTTTGGCTCAGCCTGCTGGTGATCGTGTTTGATCTGGGCAGCAAGTATCTGGCTGACAGCCTGCTGACCTATGCCAACCCAGTGCCTCTACTGCCGGTATTTGATCTGACGCTGCTCTATAACACGGGTGCCGCGTTCAGCTTTCTGGCAGGTGCTGGTGGCTGGCAGCGCTGGCTGTTCGTGGCCATCGCTATCGGCATGAGTGCCTTCCTGCTGCACTGGATGTACCGTACCCCCCGGTCACATTACCTGTTGGGCGTGGGACTGGCGCTGGTGCTGGGCGGTGCTCTGGGCAACCTTTATGATCGTACAGTGCATGGTCATGTGGTGGATTTCATATCGCTGCACTGGGAAGGCTATTACTTCCCGGCCTTTAATATCGCTGACACGGCCATCACGCTGGGCACCATCGCGCTGCTGGTCGATATGCTGTTCAGCCGTAACGACACAACTGTTGAGGAACAGAAATGACAGACGCTGCAATCGGTCCCGGTACTCGGGTCAGTCTGCATTTTGCAATTAAACTGCAGGACGGACAGATCATCGACAGCAACTTCGATGCTCAGCCCGCCAGCTTTACCTTCGGCGACGGCAATATCCCGGAAGGATTTGAGCAGGCGATGCTCGGCCTCAAGGCTGGCGAGCACACCGAGTTGACCATCGCCCCCGAGCGTGGCTTCGGCATGCACAACCCCTCCAATATCCAGATACTGCCGCGCAGCCAGTTCAAGGATATGGAGCTGGAGCCGGGCCTGGTCGTATCATTTCAGGAGCCGGGCGGTGAGCTGCCGGGCATGGTGACCGAGTTCAATGATGACAAGGTCACAGTGGACTTTAACCATCCACTGGCCGGCAAGACGCTTATCTTTGAAGTGCAGGTGGAGGCGGTCGAGGCCGCTTGACACCCGCCGACAGACTGTTCAGTCTGTAAAGGCCCGACTCAGGATGAGAACGGCCTGCACAAGGTAAGTACAGCAAGAGACAGGATCATGGATGATCATACCCATATTGCCCCGGCCTCCCAGCGGGGGCTTACGCTGATCGAATGCCTGTTGGCTATTGCCATACTGGGTATTCTGATTGCAATTGGCCCTGGCGGCTTTCACTCCCTGCAGGCTTCCAGCCGGCTAGCGTCGACTCAAACCGAAATTCGCTCGTTGTTGGCCAGTGCCCGCTCGGAAGCGCTCACACGCAATCGCCGGGTTACAGTCTGTCGTACACTGGATGGTGCTCAATGTGCCGGAACCGGTCGCGCCGGTCAGAGGCAGTGGCAAGGGGCCCTGCTGTTCGTTGATCTGGATCAGGATCGCAGGGTTGGCGCAGGGGAAACAGTGTTTTACGTTGCAAACTTTCACACAGCTGTGAACATAATCTGGAATCGGGGTGATTCTCTGATCTATCAACCGGACGGTACAGCTCTTGGTGGCTCCAATGGCACATTTTCCCTGCAGGCAGAGGGCACGGCCATCGAGCACCGGGTGGTGGTCTCTTTACTGGGCCGTGTGCGTACTGAGGTGATCAACCCCTGAAGCGAACATGGGCTCCACCGGGAGGGGGCCTGACCACAAAACGTAACAAGGGAGCGTCGTTCCATGTCCGATTTTCTGATAGCCGGTGCTGGTGTTATTGGCCTGATGACTGCCCGCCTGCTTGCGCAGGCCGGTGCCAAGGTAAAACTGATTGAACGCGGCCAATGTGCCCGTGAAGCGTCCTGGGCGGGGGGCGGCATTGTATCGCCGCTGTACCCCTGGCGTTACAGCGATGAAGTGACAGCGCTGGCGCTGTGGTCTCAGAGCAGCTATGTGCACCTGGCTGAAGACCTGTACTCAGAAACCGGCTGCGACCCTGAACTGCGCCAAAAAGGGATGCTGATGGTCAACGTGGACCCGGAACAGGAGCAGCGAGCATTGGACTGGGCGCGGCGTTATCACCGCCCCCTGACTCGCGTTGAAGCCCCATTCATCTACGAAACCGAACCCAATCTGGCAGCAGGCTTCGAGTCCGGCATCTGGATGCCGGAAGTCGCCAGTATCCGCAACCCGCGCCTTGGTCGCGCTTTGCGCGAGAGCGTACAAAAGCACCCCAATATCACCCTGTACGAAGATACCGAGATTGTGGGCTTTACCACCTTCGGTGAGCGAGTGACCGGCGTGAAAACGGCTCGTGGCCAGCATCAAGCCGATGAGGTGATTCTGGCCGGTGGGGCCTGGAGTGGTGAGCTGTTGGCATCATTGGGGCTGAAGCTGCCGGTCGAGCCGGTGCGCGGGCAGATGATGGTGTTCAGAGCCCCTGTTGGGCTGGTCAATCGCGTGGTGATGCTGGAAGGACGCTACGTTATTCCGCGCATTGATGGCCGCGTGCTGGTGGGCAGCACACTGGAGCATGTGGGCTTTGACAAGCAGACCACGGAAGAGGCTGGCCATTCCCTGTTTGATACCGCCACCCGCATTGTGCCCGAGCTGGCCGCATATGAAGTCGAGCATCACTGGGCTGGTCTGCGTCCAGGCTCTCCTGACGGTATTCCCTTTATCGGTGCCGTTCCCGGCTGGAAGGGGCTGCACCTGAATACCGGGCACTACCGCAACGGGCTGGTTTTGGCGCCGGCGTCCACGCGCCTGTTGTCTGATCTGCTGCTTGAGCGTTCACCCGTCATCAATCCTGAGGCATACTCTCCTGCTGGACGTTTACAGGCACTCTGAGCAGTCGCAGGAGAGAGATGAGCACACCGATCCGGGTCGTTATGGCCCAGCTGAATCTGCTGGTGGGAGATATCCCCGGCAATACGGGCCGTATCATCGATACGGCCCTCAAGGCACGAGATGAACTGAACGCTGATCTCGTGCTGTTCCCCGAACTGGCCCTGACCGGTTATCCGCCTGAAGACCTGCTGCTGCGCCCCAGTCTTGAGCTGCGTGTTCAGGAAGCGCTGCAGCGCATTCTTGCCGCCGTATCGGGGGTTACGCTGGTACTGGGCTACCCACGCTATCGCGAGGGCGCGCTTTACAACATGGCCGGCGTGATCCGTGACGGTGAGCTGCTGCATGAGTATGCCAAGCAGTGCCTGCCCAACTTTCAGGTGTTCGACGAGAAGCGCTATTTTGCGGCGGGCGATGAAGCTGGGCTGTTTGAGCACAAGGGCATCAAAATCGGCCTGAGCATCTGCGAAGACATCTGGCACACCGGGCCGGTTGAACAGCTTAGGGCTGAGGGTGCAGAGCTGGTACTGAGCCTCAACGCATCCCCTTTCCATATCGGCAAGCCGGCACAGCGTCGCGATGTACTGAATCAGCGGGCGCAGCAACTGGGTTGCCCTCTGGTGTATCTGAACCTGACCGGTGGACAGGATGAGCTGGTGTTTGATGGCGGCTCCATGCTGGCCTCGGAACAGGGCGATATTCTGTTTCAGGGCGTACATTGCGAAGAAGCGCTGTACAGCTGCAGCTTTGACCCGGCTACGGGCGTACTGAAACCGGAGCAGGCTGGCGTGGCCGAGCCGGACAGTGACGCACTGGTCTATCAGGTACTGGTGCAAGGCGTGCGTGATTACATCAACAAGAACGGTTTTCGCGGCGTGGTGCTTGGGCTCTCGGGTGGCATCGATTCGGCCCTGACGGTGGCAGTGGCGGTGGATGCGCTGGGTGCCGACCGGGTAGAAGCGGTGATGATGCCGTTCCGCTATACCTCCTCAATGAGCCTTGAGGATGCCGAAGCCGAAGCGCGGGCGCTGGGCATTCAGTACGATGTGATCTCCATCGAGCCCTTGTACGACAGCTTCATGCAGCAGCTGGCGCCCCAGTTCGAGGGGCTGAACCCGGATACCACCGAAGAGAACCTGCAGGCCCGCTGTCGGGGTGTGCTGCTGATGGCGATCTCCAACAAGAAAGGCTACCTGGTGCTCACCACCGGTAACAAGAGTGAAATGGCCGTGGGCTATTCCACCCTGTACGGCGATATGGCCGGTGGCTTTGATGTACTCAAGGATATCCCCAAGACGCTGGTATACCGGCTGTCGCGCTATCGCAATACGCTGTCGCCGGTGATACCTCAGCGCGTCATTGATCGTCCGCCATCGGCCGAGCTGGCGCCTGACCAGACCGATCAGGACAGCCTGCCGGACTACGATGTACTGGACCGCATTCTTGAACTGTATGTGGAGCGTGATTACTCCGCTCAGGCGATTATCGACGAGGGTTTTGCCGCAGAGGATGTGAACCGAGTGCTGCGTCTGGTCGATATAAACGAGTACAAGCGGCGTCAGGCACCGATCGGGCCACGCGTAACCCAGCGCGGCTTTGGCCGCGACCGGCGTTATCCGATTACGTCAGGCTGGAAAGCCGGAATCTGATTCCGGTTGTCGCTGCAACAAAAAAGGCCGGCAATTTGCCGGCCTTTTTATGTGCGTAAGGATGAAGCCTTGGCTTATTCGGCCGCATCCTCATCATCAAATACACCAAAGGTCATGCGACTGAACAGCGAGCGCTTGTTGGCTTGCTCTTCAGCGTCTGCACGATCCTGCGCTTCGGCCCGCAGGCGGTCAGCGGCCGGAGTGGGGCGGGCCGGTTCAGCCGGCTCGGCACCGCCGAGCAGACCAAAACTGGCGGCTTGCATCAGGGTCGCACTGTCCTGCTTGAACGGACGTATCTGATACTCCGGGTAGTTCAGCTGCAGCACTTCCAGTGCATTTTTGGCCAGATCATGCATGTTCAGCTCGGTATAGGCCTCGGCCATGATCGCCAGCGCATCGGGAACGGCTGGAGTTTCCTGCAGGTTCTCGACCACATAACGACCACGGTTGGCTGCGGCCACCCAAGCCTGACGGCGCATGTAGTAGGACGCTACATGGATCTCGTGGGTAGCCAGACGGTTTTTCAGGTACTGCATGCGCTTTTGCGCATCCGGTGCATACTCGCTCTGCGGGTAGCGGTTGAGCAGGGTCGAGAAGCTCTCGAAAGACTCAAGTGCGGCACCGGGATCGCGTTGGCTCACATCGATAGGCAGATATTTTTCGAAGAAGGAGCGGTCTTCCTCGAATGCGGTCAGGCCCTTGAGGTAGTAGGCGTAGTCGATGTTATCGTGGTTCGGGTGCAGACGAATGAAGCGGTCGGCAGCGGCACGGGCCGATTCCGGTTCGTAGTTGCGGAAGTAGGCGTAGATCAACTCCAGCTGAGCCTGCTCCGAGTAACGGCCAAACGGGTAGCGGGCTTCCAGCAGCTGCAGCTTTTCAACCGCCAGGCCGTAGTTGTCGGCTTCCAGAGCGCTGAGTGCCTCGTCATAGAGTTGCTGCTCCGGTACATCCGGTGCCACCTTGTCGCCTCCAAACCATGAGCAGGCGGAGAGCAGGCTGAAAAGCGCCAGAGTAGCCAAGATTTTCAAGGGTCGCATGATCGATCATTCCTGATGCTGGGAGCCGAATTCGGCGTGACTGGCCGGATTCGGTTATACTGGCCAGATAGTATCCGGCCTATTTAAACATAACCGGAGCCCATGCCAAAACATCCGCCGATTAAGAATCATATTGATGTCAGAACAGTTAGAGTTAGAAACACAGGTACCGACCGAAATGTTCGGAATGCGACTGGATCAGGCGGTCGCGCAGCTGTTCCCGGATTATTCCCGTTCCCGCCTGCAGGGCTGGATCAAGGAGGGAACTCTAACCGTTGACGGCAAGGTGCTCCGGCCCCGTGACAAGCTTAATGGTGGCGAACGGATCGAGGTCAAAACCGAGCTGCAGCGCATCGAGCATCACGAGGCACAGGTGATCCCCCTCGACATCATCTACGAAGATGAATCGATCATGGTGATCAATAAGCCTTCAGGGCTGGTCGTCCATCCCGGCGCCGGTCATGCCAGTGGTACGCTGATGAATGCCCTGCTGCACCACTGCCCGGATATTGCTCAGGTACCGCGTGCCGGCATCGTGCACCGGCTGGATAAGGAAACCACAGGCCTCATGGTCGTGGCCAAGACAATTGCCGCCCAGACCGATATCGTGGTCCAGCTGCAGGAACGCAGCATGGGACGGGAATATGAAGCGGTTGTAAATGGTGTCATGACAGGTGGGGGCTGCGTCGAGGAGCCAATGGGACGCCACTCCAAAAATCGCCAGAAGATGGCGGTTGTAGGGGTTGGGAAGGAAGCGATCACTCACTATCGAGTACTTGAAAAGTTTCGTGCGCACACGCACATCCGTCTCAAGCTGGAAACCGGGCGTACCCACCAGATCCGTGTCCACATGGCTCATATCAATTACCCACTGGTGGGTGATCCGCTTTACGGTGGTCGCTTTCGCATGCCCAAAGGAGCCAGTGGTGCCATGCAGCGTGCCTTGAAAGCGTTCCACCGTCAGGCGCTGCATGCCAAAAAACTGGAGTTGTATCATCCGACCAGTGGCGAGCTGATGTCCTGGGAAATTGATTTGCCCGAAGACATGCAGCATCTTTTGACCGTTTTGAAACGGGATGCACAGGAATACGACTACGAACTATGAAACTGATCCGGCCGGACTGGTCCCTCTCTGATGGTATTGGTGCATGTGTCACCACCCGTATTGGCGGGGTGAGCCAGTCGCCATGGGCGTCGCTGAATCTGGGTGACCATGTGGGTGATCAGCCGGAGGCCGTGGCCGCCAACCGTTGGCAGTTGCAGCAGGCGCTCGGTAGCATCAAGCCTCAATGGCTGTCGCAGGTACACGGCATCGAAGTGGTCGAGGCTCAGGCCGATGGCCGTGTCCGCGAGGCCGATGCCTGTTGGAGTTCGACTCCCGGCGTGGCGTGTGCAGTGCTGACGGCAGATTGCCTGCCGGTGCTGTTTGCCGATCCGGCCGGCCAGCAAGTTGCTGCTGCCCATGCCGGTTGGCGCGGGCTGTTGAACGGTGTGCTGGAAGCCACCCTGGACTGTTTTGAAACACCCGAGCGGGTGCAGGTCTGGCTGGGGCCGGCGATCGGGCCATTGGCCTTTGAGGTTGGGCCTGAGGTACGGACCGCCTTCTGTGAACAGATGCCCGCGGCGGAACAGGCATTCGTCCCCTCGCCACTGCACCCCAACCGCTGGTTGGCGGATCTTTATCAGCTGGCGTGGCAGCGACTGCACCGGGCCGGTGTCACCGTGATCAGTGGCGGTGAGTATTGCACCTTCACCCAGCAGGATCTGTTTTTCTCCTATCGCCGCGACGGCGTAACCGGTCGCATGGCAAGTCTTATCTGGCTAGAAACAGCGGCCGGAGGCCGCAGGGACAGCTGAATGAACCTGACTGATTTAAAAGCTCAGCAAGTTGCGCTTATCCTGGCTCTGGATGGGCCGCAGTCCTTGCGGCAGCGGCTGGCAGCATTGGGTATCCTGCGAGGCCAGCGAGTAGAGCTGCGTACCAAGTCGCTCTGGGGCGACCCGCGTGCATACCGGATCGGCAATCAGCAATTCTGTCTGCGCAACGCTGAGGCGCAACATATTTGGATACAATTGCAAGATGACTGATCGCTGCTATACGCTCGCCCTGATAGGCAACCCCAACTGTGGTAAGACCTCGTTGTTTAATCAGCTCACTGGGGCCAGTCAGCGTACCGGGAACCTGTCAGGGGTGACGGTCAGTGGTCGTATCGGGGAATGTGTGCACCAGGGGGTGCGGCTGAAAATCGTCGACCTGCCGGGTATCTATTCCCTGAGTCAGAACCGCAGTGAAGAGCGAGTCGCAAGAGACTACCTGACGCAAGAGCAGCCGGATCTGGTGATCAACGTGCTGGATGCAGGCAACTTGGGTCGGCACTTGGCGTTAACCAGTCAGTTGATGGAACAGAACGTGCCGCTGCTGCTGGCGCTGAACATGCTGGACGAAGCTGAGCGCAACGGCACTCGACCGGACCTGGCCGCCATGTCCGAGGTACTGGGCGTTCCGGTGCTGCCAAGCGATGGCCGACGCAAACTCTATTGTGACAAACTGTTGGACGCGGTCGTGACCCGGTTACAGCAACCGGTTGCAGTACCACCGCTTACAATCGAATACGAACCTCATATTGATACCTTGTTGAATCGTCTGGAAACACATGGGCTGCCGCGTTGGCAGAGTGTGCGCTGGCTGGAGTCCGCTGGCGACGTGGATTTTGCCTTGACCGATGAGCAGCAGGCCATGCTGGATGAGGGACAGAACAGCATCCAGGCCGAGCACGCACTCGGAGCTGGCGAACTGGTGTCCGAAGGGCGCTACGGCTGGGTTCATGGCTTGCTGCACCGCATGGGGCAGAGCCATGAAGAGTGCAATTTGGCCGATGATCGTCTGGATCGTATTGTGCTGAACCGTTGGCTGGGGCTACCGGTTCTGGTTGCACTGCTGTGGTTGATGTTCGAAACCACCTTTACCGCAGGGGCGCTGCCTGCAGAGTGGATCTCTCAGGGCGTGGACTGGATGACGACACAGGTGGCACAACACATGCCTGAGTCTCTGCTGCGGGAAGTGATAGTCGATGGAATAATGGCCGGTGTCGGTGGTGTGCTGGTATTCCTGCCCAACGTGGTGCTGCTGTTCCTGTTCATGGAGTTGCTTGAGCAAAGTGGCTACATGGCGCGTGCCACCTTTCTTGTCGATCGGCTTCTCAGTCGAGTGGGTTTGCATGGCAAGGCGCTGGTGCCTCTGGTGATGGGGTTTGGCTGTAACGTGCCGGCAATTATGGCGACCCGCTCCATTGAAGAACCCCGCGCCCGCCTGATCACCATTCTGATCAACCCCTTTATGAGCTGCTCGGCGCGGTTGCCGGTACTGCTGTTACTTGCCGGGGTGTTTTTTCCGGACAACGCGGGCACGGTGTTGTTTGCAGTTTACGGGCTTGGGGTCTTGATCGCGCTGGCATGTGCCGCGATCTTCGCACGGGTGCTGCCGGCGCATTATGACGAAACTTTCATCATGGAACTGCCGCCCTGGCGTATGCCTGGTGGTCGCTCACTGCTGCTGCATCTTTGGGATCGCTGCCGCGACTTTATAACCAAGGCGGGCACCGTGATTTTGATCGGTTCCATTCTGATCTGGCTGCTGCAAACCTTCCCGCGTGGTGGTGAACCGTTGCTGGAACAGTTCGGTCATGTCCTGACGCCGCTCTTTGCTCCTTTGGGGTTCACCTGGCATGAAACGGTTGCACTGCTGTCAGGTTTCCTCGCCAAAGAGGTGATCGTGGCATCGCTGGCGGTTGTCTATCAGGCCAACAGCGAGAATACCGCCCAGCTGCAGCAGGCGATAGGCCAAGTACTGCCGGCAAGCGCGGGGCTGGCCTTTATGGTCTACACCCTTCTTTACATGCCTTGCCTGGCAACACTGGCAGTGATTCGGCGTGAAACCGGGCGGTGGGCCTGGGCTGTTGTTTCACTGCTGCTTGGGCTGACACTGGCGTGGGTGTGTGCCTGGATAACCTTTCATGTAGGGCAGTGGTTGCTGTGAGCACGATGACTGTGTTCGATTGGGTCATATTGGTCGGTCTGGTGTTACTGGTCAGCATCTGGCTGCTGCACCGTATTCGCTCCAGCCTTAAGGTCGGCTGCTGCAGCACTGATACCTCCACTTGTGCCGGTTGCAGTGGTGGTTGCGGCAAGCGTAACCAGACGAATGTCAGCCCCTCGGCTGCCAATAACAAAAAGCCCGACTGATTGCTCAGCCGGGCTTTTTATCAGGGCGCTTATGGGTTTCAGGCGCCGATCACACCACCATCTTCACGCTGTACCACCATGATGGTGGAACGCGGCTTGCTGTTGCCGCCGCCCGGGAAGTGAGACGGGGCCAGCTCTTCGCCCGGGTGCTGCACACCGATGAAGACCGTGCGCTGATCCGGCGAGAACGCCAGACCGGTGATCTCACAGGCGATGGGGCCAGTGGCAAAGCGGCGGATCTCGCCGGTCTGCGGGTCGGCACAGAGCATCTGGTTGTTGCCCATGCCGGCAAACTCGCCCTCGTTGCTGTACTTGCCGTCGGTCTGAATCCAGAGGCGGCCTGCAGCATCAAAGCCAAGACCATCCGGGCTGTTGAACATATTGTCGGCAGTGATGTTGTCGCTGCCGGCGTAGAGGCCTTCGGCAACGGTCGGGTTGCCGGCCATGGCGAACAGGTCCCAGTCAAAGCGGCTGTCCACATGGTTGCCCTGATGCGGCCACCAGCGCACGATCTGGCCGTAGTTGTTCTTGGCTCGCGGGTTCGGACCACCCACCGGCTGGCCTTCCTTGCCGCGGTTCTTGTTGTTGGTCAGAGTGCAGAACACTGCCTTGTTGTCCGGATGAACAGCTACCCACTCCGGGCGATCCATGGTGGTGGCGCCTACTTGCGTGGCGGCTTCACGGGCAAAGATCAGCACTTCCGCCTGGTCGGCAAAGCCGTTCTCGGCGGTAAGGCCATTCTTGCCGTGAGTCAGCTCGATCCACTCGCCCTGGCCCTTGATCTCGCCGTCATTGGCGGAGAAGCGTGCCACGTACAGGGTGCCTTCTTCCAACAGGTCACGGTTGGCCTGCTGGTTGTTCGGGTTGTATTTGGCCTTGGAAACGAACTTGTACAGGTGCTCGCCACGCTCGTCATCACCCAAATACACCACCACATGACCGGACGGGTCGATGGTCAGAGCGGCATTCTCATGCTTGAAACGGCCCAGAGCGGTGCGCTTCTTCGGTGTAGCGGTCGGGTCCATCGGATCGATCTCGACCACCCAGCCGAAGCGGTGCGGCTCGTTCGCATGCTTGGCCAGATCGAATCGCTCGTCATGGCGATACCACTGGTAGTCACGGTTGCCCGCTTTCAGGCCGTAGCGTGTATCGCGTGCCGGCAGTGCAACGTCATCCTGAGCCGAGGCGAAGTACTTGTGGAAGTTCTCTTCGCAGGTCAGGTAGGTGCCCCAGGGCGTTTCGCCGTTGGCGCAGTTGTTGAATGTGCCCAGCGGCTTGCGGCCTGAAGGATCGGCGGCGGTTTTCATCAGCGCATGGCCAGCGGCCGGGCCGGTCAGCTCCATCGGTGTGTAGGCGGTAATACGACGGTTATGGTCGGAATCGCGGTTCACCTGCCACTCGCCCTTGGCGTTACGGCGGATTTCGAAGATAGACACGCCATGTGCCGCCTGGGACTTCTTCACCTCATCGGCGGTCAGGTCCTGCTTGCCCTGGTGGGCGAACAGGTATTCCGGGTTGATGTACTCGTTATTCACTGCCAGCAATGCACGGTCTTCGTCCAGCGGGAAGAAGCTCATGCCGTCGGCATTGTCACCGAACTGACCGGCCTGCGCGGCTGCATTTTGGGTACCGGATGCGTCAAACGCCGGCGCACCCTTGAGGATGGGATCGCCCCAGGAAATCAGCGGCTTGGCTACATAGCCTTCGGGCACCACAAAAGTATCGGCGGTGCTGGCCGGTACGGCCTTGAATCCCATCAGCTTGCTGGGTTCCGGGCGGGTTACGGCTGCAACTGCCTGTGCCAGCGGGTTGGCGGCTAGGAACAGGCCCATGGCAGCGGCTCCACCACGCAGGAAGTTGCGGCGGCTGATGCCTTTCGCCGTCATGCGGTCAAAATCGGTCTGTTCCAGTTCCGGATGATCTTCGGGATCAAAATGCTCAATCTGATTCATGTCACCTGTCCTGTATTGGGTTACCGGGATGCAGGTGCATGTTGTAGCAGTGTGCTATTACAGAATTAAGAAAAGTGTACTGCTGTATAAGAAATAACTAATTTAATTGCTGTCAGATCTTGAAGCCGCCCCTGCTGGCCCCTATCTATAGGGGTAACAGAAACAGCCGAACCGTCTGACCCCCTATGTCGGACCAGCGGCACCGAGAGATCCACAGGAGACCTCATGCGACCCGACAAATTTACCTCACGACTTCAGGAAGCCCTGTCCGACGCCCAGTCACTGGCGATCGGTAAGGACCACAACATGATGGAGCCGATCCACCTGCTGGCCGCCTTCTTGCAGCAGCAGAACGGCTCGGTGGCACCGCTGCTGCGTCAGGCCGGTGCCGACCGGATGACGCTGACCGCCAAAGTGGGCGAAGCGCTGGACCGCCTGCCAGTGGTCAGCAGCCCCGATGGCGAGATCCGCCTGTCCCAGAACATGGCTCGCCTGTTCAACCTGACCGACAAGCTGGCGCAACAGCGCGGCGACCAGTACATCGCCAGCGAGCTGGTGCTGCTGGCGATGCTGGATGACAAGGGCGATGCCGGCAAGGTCCTGAAGGACTGCGGCGTGAATCGCCAGTCACTGGAAAACGCTATCAATAACATGCGGGGAGGCGACAGCGTGAACGATCCCAACGCGGAGGAGACCCGTCAGGCGCTGGACAAATACTGCATCGACCTGACCGAGCGCGCCGAGTCCGGCAAGCTGGACCCGGTGATCGGTCGTGATGACGAGATTCGCCGTACCATTCAGGTGCTGCAGCGCCGCACCAAGAACAACCCGGTTCTGATCGGTGAGCCCGGTGTGGGCAAGACCGCCATCGTCGAAGGGCTGGCACAGCGCATCGTCAATGGTGAAGTGCCCGAAGGCCTCAAGCGCAAGAAAGTGCTGTCGCTGGATATGGGATCGCTGATCGCCGGTGCCAAGTTCCGCGGTGAGTTCGAGGAGCGCCTGAAAGCGGTGCTGAACGAGCTGTCGAAACAGGAAGGACAGATCATTCTGTTCATCGACGAGCTGCATACCATGGTCGGTGCCGGCAAGGGCGAAGGTGCCATGGATGCGGGCAACATGCTCAAGCCGGCGCTGGCGCGTGGCGAGCTGCACTGTGTCGGTGCCACCACGCTGGACGAGTATCGTCAGTACGTGGAAAAGGACGCCGCGCTGGAACGTCGTTTCCAGAAGGTGATCGTCGATGAGCCCTCCGAAGAGGACACCATCGCCATCCTGCGTGGCCTCAAGGAGCGCTACGAAGTGCACCACGGCGTCGATATCACCGACTCCGCGATCATCGCCTCCGCCAAGCTGAGTCAGCGTTACATCACCGACCGCCAGCTGCCGGACAAGGCGATCGACCTGATCGACGAAGCCGCCTCGCGCATCCGCATGGAGATGGACTCCAAGCCGGAAGAGATGGACCGTCTTGACCGTCGCCTGATCCAGCTGAAGATGGAACGCGAAGCGCTGAAGAAAGAGAAGGACGAAGCCTCGCGCAAGCGTCTGCAAGAGCTGGAGCACAACATCGGCAAGCTGGAGAAAGAGTACTCCGACTTCGAAGAGGTGTGGAAGGCCGAAAAGGCCAGCCTGCAGGGGTCACAGCAGATCAAGGAACAGCTCGATCAGGCCCGTGTCGAGATGGAGCAGGCACGCCGCGCCGGTGACCTGGCCAAGATGTCCGAGCTGCAGTACGGCCGCATTCCCGAGCTGGAAAAACAGCTGCAGGCCGCCGACAGCACCGAGCAACAGGCGGAAGAGCACAAGCTGCTGCGCAACAAGGTGACAGAAGAAGAAGTGGCCGAAGTGGTCGCCCGCTGGACTGGCATCCCGGTCAGCAAGATGTTGGAAGGCGAGCGCGAAAAGCTGCTGCGCATGGAAGATGCCCTGCACCAGCGCGTGGTGGGTCAGAGCGAAGCGGTGGTGGCGGTGTCCAACGCCGTGCGCCGTTCCCGTGCAGGCCTGTCGGACCCCAACCGCCCCAACGGCTCCTTCCTGTTCCTCGGCCCGACCGGTGTCGGCAAGACCGAACTGTGTAAGGCGTTGGCCAGCTTCCTGTTCGATACCGAAGACGCCATGGTGCGCATCGATATGTCCGAGTTCATGGAGAAACACTCCGTCGCACGCCTGATCGGTGCGCCTCCGGGCTATGTCGGTTACGAAGAAGGCGGCTACCTGACCGAAGCGGTGCGCCGCAAACCGTACTCCGTGCTGCTGCTGGACGAAGTGGAGAAGGCGCACCCGGATGTGTTCAACATCCTGCTGCAGGTACTGGAAGACGGCCGCCTGACCGATGGCCAGGGCCGCACCGTGGACTTCCGCAACACCATCGTGGTGATGACCTCTAACCTGGGGTCTGACCTGATCCAGAACTACAGCGATGACGACGATTACAACCTGATGAAACAGGCGGTGATGGAGTCTGTGGGTACTCACTTCCGCCCCGAAGTGATCAACCGCATCGACGAGGTGGTGGTATTCCACAGCCTGCGCAAGGAACAGGTGGCCGGCATCGCCGAGATTCAGCTGGACCGCCTGCGCAAGCGCCTGGCCGAGCGCGAGCTGAGCATCACCTTCACCAGCACCGCTATGGACAAACTGGTGGACGTGGGCTTCGAGCCGATCTACGGCGCCCGCCCGCTGAAGCGGGCGATCCAGCAGTGGATCGAAAACCCGCTGGCGCAGAGACTGCTGGCCGGCGAGTACGAGCCCGGTCGCAAGATCGCGGTGGATGTGGAGGCCGGAGAGTTTACCTTCAGGTAATCTCAGGTTGTCACACCATGTTGGGAGCAAAGGCCTGCCGAGCGATCGGTGGGCTTTTTTGCTTTTCGGGTACTGAAACTGGCAGTGAACCGATGCACGGCTACCCAGGAGAGGAAGTGCAGAGCCAGGGTGATAGATTTTTTACTTTGGTTGGGTGGTCAGTTCAGACTGTGCTGGCTATAGTGTTGTTAATGGATGACAGGGAGTACCGTGCAGATCAGCGCAGCACGGCGGCGTTCAGCACGTAATGAAGGAGTATCAGGTATGACCAAACCTCACCATCTTTTTCCTCTGATCCCTTCCCGGCTGCCGTTGATGATGCTATCTGCTGAGTGGCCCTCTGTCGAACGGGTATACCTTTTTGTCAGTTCAACGAAAAAAATCCTTATCTATCAGTTGGTTATGTGATGGGTGAAGGAATTAAAAGGTATACCCGCTAATAATTATTATGAGGTTTACCTCATAAATAGGCTGTTATGCATCAGTAAGGAGTTGATTTCAGTGGAAGAGAGAAAGCCATACTTATATTTAAACGCATTCTTGGCAAAGGGTGAACATGCTTCGCTAGAAGTATCCGACTTCCTAAAAGGATCATCTCAGGTGAACGCTTATGATCTGGACAGTAAGCATGAGCTTGAAGGAAAGCTATTCGTAAAGATACCTACAGAAAAGAAGCCAAAATGGAGTGCGTTTACTGAGAACATTACTGGCGTTTCGCTCGATGAACTTGCTAATCGCTCTAGCTCTGCAGTTCTTATTATAAAAACAGCAACGGCTACAATGGCTTTTACCTTCGGTTATGGTCGATTCTTGATAGATACAAAATACTTTGTTCATGACTTTGGAATAAAAACTGCACTCAATACACTTAATCATGACAGCTTGCGCAGCGTTGACCTGTTCACGTTAGAAGATCAGGCCGTACAGAAGAAGTCGCAAGCATCGAGAGAATCAGCGGTTGGAGTCTTTGGTATTGATATTTCCAGAGATGTACTGCGGGCTGTTACTGGGTCACCAAAAACTGGCGTAAACTTAAAAAATATTTCAGGCGGTGATTCTGTATACTCCTTTGCTACAGAGATTAATGTCGATGAAATATCAAGCTTGGTGGACTTGCTTTCTAGCTACTATAGCAACGATTCATATAAGAATGGATTTTCATGGGTCGATAATATTAGGAAGGTTAAAGAAAAGTCAGAAATCGATGGTCTTGATGAAAAGCTACTTGAAAAACTTAAATTAAAGAGCTCAGATATAACCATCACCCTTCCTGAGATTGTTCAATGGGATGCAATTTATGGGTTTAGCTTTACTCGCTCTAAAAGCACAATAAAGCCAACAATTGAAGCAGGTGATTATCTTGACAACTTAGACACTGCATCGGTTTCAATCGATTCGATTAAACGGGATCGGTTGTTTGTATATGATGTACACGAAAACGAATCCGAACATCAAATATATAAATGCATTTATTTTGAACATAAGGAAGCAAATAAGACTTATATATTGTTCGCAGGGTTGTGGTATGAAATTGACAATAGTTTTATGTCCAGAATTGATGCAGTCCTTTCCCAAATAAATATATCAGCATTAGCTTTTCCAAGGGTTTACGTATGGGAAGAAACTAAAGATGGGGAGCTAAAATCAAAAATTGAAACCGAAGGTGATTACAATGCAAGGGTTGCTAATGATCACTCTTATCACTTGCTCGATAAAAAGCTGATCAAAAGCAATAGGACTACTTCACCTATCGAACTTTGTGATTTGATGACCAATAGCAAACAGTTTATTCATGTGAAGCATAGAAAAGGTGGCTCGGCCGGTTTAAGTCATTTATTCGCTCAAGGCAGTGTGTCTGCTGAGATTTTACTTGGAGACAAAGAGTTCAGGAAAAAAGCGCGAATTGTTTTGAGGCGAGTGAGCAACGGCTTGCAGGATAGCGTCCCACTTGACAACTTCAAAAGTGACGGAGTTGAAGTCGTCTTCTTAATTTTAGGTGAGGATTCAGCGAGCTTAAAGAGTAATTTACCATTCTTCAGCAAAGTTAATCTATCGAAGGCATTTGAAAATCTTTCTCAAAGGGGGTTTGAGGTAACCATTTCAGGTGTTGGTACGGAGCAAAAACCTAATGCATAACAAGGCCAAGCACAGCGACAGCTTTTCCGTTGCGGCTTCGCCTCCACTTCAAAGCTGCGCGTGTTGGCGGCGTTATGTGTGCAAAAAGCCCTAACTATCAAGTTTTCTTTATACGATGGTAAACAAACCAAGAAACCCAAAGTAATGTTGAAATTCCAATTGCAGTAAATATGGCAGGCTTCGGGTTTTCAATTGAGCTGATAGAGCCTGCATAAGTGGCAATTAATATGTAGGGTATGGAACTAATCAACCATGCAAGCAGGAATTTACTGAAAGCCATACGAGTCATTCCAGAAAGGCAGGCGGTCACTTCAGGTAAAATGGGCATGGCTCTGGATAAAAGTATCATGATAAAGCCGTGTTGTTGAAAGGCGTGAATGGCTTCATTACGTTTACTTTCATCTTTTACTAAAAAGCCAAGAATAGCTTCGCCATAATAATGGCTTAATATATAGCCACAAACACCTGCTAATGACATCCCTATTAATGCTGAAATAGCACCGTATGTATAACCAAGAAAGTAACCTGATAAAATAACAACGGTTAATGTCGGTACAGCAATAAATAAATCGGCAAATAAAAGTAAGGCAACAATTGTTCCAACATAGATAGGTGATAATTCTTTTGCTTGTGTCAACCAGCCTTCAATTTGTTCTACTGTTAATACACCAGTGAATTTAATTAACAAAAAAGTCGTGGCAAAAAATACTGCAATTATTAACATTATTTTTAGTAGTGGCTTCATTATTCATTACTCCCAAATAAATGGTTATATATAACATCAATATTTACCTGCTTTCTAAATTCCTCTTTAGTCAATTTTGAGTTTTTATATTCAGGTACACCTGCTAGAGTTAATTTTTTTTTGTTAGAAAATCCAAGCCCTTCCTTTGGAATAATACCTGTCCAGTTTTTTGTTACTTTTCCATCACTGTTTTCATCGTGGTGTATTTTTATTGCTAGTTCTTCCAAATTCACATTGAATCTAAATGTCATTTCTTTTTGTAAATTTTGTTTTGTCTGAGTATAGAGTGCTTTGTTATGCACATTGGGAAATCCATCTTTACCAAAAATCAATACAGTAAGGCTTCCACCATGCTTCACCTCAATATTACTCACTTTAATGTTTAACTCTGTCGCTAATACGCTGTTTGAAGTTACCATCATAATGTTCCATAAGATAATAAATAACTTTTTCATAAGATTTTCCTTTTTAATACTTTTTCATAATTCTTTGTGCAACTGATGGCATTAGTCGTAATAGCAGCCTGAGTAATTTAACCTTACCCATATCATGATCCTGAATATTACGTTCCATTCCACGAATAATTTGAGTTGCTGCTGCTTCAGCAGAGACTTTGTTTTTTCCTCTATCTTTTGTCATAGCTGTATCAACCAGTTCTAAAAAAACTTGCTGCACATTGATATTCGTTTCTTCAAGTTGGTAGCGGAGTGATTGAGTGAAGATATTTAGTGCTCCTTTTGTTGAGCAATAAATCGCTGAAGTTGTTTTAGGTGCTAATGCTAGTCCAGAGTTGACGTTTAAAATAATGGCTTTGTCATCGTGCAATAGGCTGGGTAATAATAGGTATGTTAATCCGCAAATACTCGTAAAGTTTAACGTTATTTCTTGAGATATGGTTTCATATCTAAACTCACCATCAAGAAATGTCGGTGTATGTTGAACTGCCGCATTATTAATGAGTACATCAATTGATTTATAACGCTTAACAATGGTATCTGCCACAAACTCCATATCTTCTAACTTGGATAGGTTAGCTTGATAAGTGACTATTCCATCAAACGCTTGGGAAAGCTGCTTAAGTTTTTTCTCATCCCTCGAAATGATGATCACTTCATTATCAGGATAAAGACGCTTTGTCATCTCATAACCAATGCCGGATGTGCCGCCTGTGATCACAATGCGTTGTTTTTTTAGCTCCATAGGTATTACCTCCTCATACTATGTTAAACTGGCATGTTTCATGCCGTGATCAACATGATATGCCTACGGAGAAAGGCAATCATTAACCGAGGTTAAAATTCATGAATTTTTATGAGCTTTTACAACTGGAAGGAATAACGATAAGAAAAAACAAGGGGCAACATATTTTTATGCAAGGGGATTTAGATAAATCGCTTTACTTCGTTCAATCAGGATTATTGAAAGCGTATTACACATCCAAAAATGGGAAGGAGTCGATTAAATCTTTTCTTTTGCCTAATGATACTATTGGAAGTTTAGCCTCAGTTTATTCTAAAGATAATTGTTCTTTTAGCCTGCTTTGTCTGGAAGCAGTCGTTTTAAGAAAAATTCCTTTTAACATTGTCTATGAATATGGCAGAAAAAATCTAAAAATAGCAAATGAGATCATTGAGTTTTTGCTACATCTCGAAATGAAAAAGGAGAAAAGAGAATATGAGTTTTTATGCTTGACCGCCGAAGAGCGATACACTATGTTATTGAAAACAACGCCAACACTTGTAGAAAAAGTAACCCAAAATGATCTGGCTCGTTATTTGGGAGTTACGCCTGTTGGGTTAAGTCGTATAAAAAAAAGAACACATAACAAGTAGCTCCAAGGGACGGCTAACCCTTTGGTTCTTTGTAAGTTTTTCGTAAAATTTAAGCTCAGTGGTTTCTGCGAAGTCTCTGGAAGGGTTAGCTGCCCCTGAGCTAGGCGTTAGGTTTTCGCTAGGCTCTGTTGCAGTCTTCTGGTTTAAAGGAATGGTATGGATAAAGTATGTGGAAATATTGTATCGGACGATGGCAAGGTTTTACTTTTTTCTATTGATAATTTTGTGAATATTATTTGCAAAAAAGATACATGTTTTGTTTGCGGCATAGAAAGAGCCGAAGCTTCATTTAACGATGAACATGTCATTCCGCGTTGGGTGCTTAAGCGTTATGAATTATTTGGTAAAGAAATAACATTGCCCAATGATAAAAAGTTTAGATATGGTAAGTATAAAATACCATGTTGTGAAAGTTGCAATTCTTTTTTGGGTGAAAATATAGAAAAGAAAGTTGCAGAAGGTCTAGATGGTGACTTCAACAAAGTTCTTAGCTTTTTTAATGGTAATAAAGAACTTGTTTTTAATTGGATATGTCTTCTTTATATTAAAACACACCTAAAAGATAAAATGTTTCAGTATGACTTTCAGTCAGATAAAAAAATAGGGGATGACTACGACTGGGAAGATTTACATCACTTTCATTGTATGGCTCGAAGTATTTACACGGGTGTGAAAATTGAAGAATCTGTATACGGTAGTATGTTTATTTACCCTTGCGCTGAGTTTGATGAAGGTGAACGGTATGATTATATTGATTTATACGGTACTGGCACAGTTCTTATAAGGCTGGGAGATTTCTTCATAATATGTGTTATGAATGATTCTAAGTTAGTAAGCCAGTTAATTAAGAGTAGAACCGAAAGGATAACGGGTAAATTAAACTTCCTTCAAGTTAGGGAGCTATACTCCAGAGTCTCATATGAAAACCTAAGAATTATAGATAGGCCTAAATATTATACTGCTGTAAGACACAAAGATAATTACGTTGGCATTCACGCATCAATTAATAAAAAAATAAAGATTGCACCACACAACGAAGAATTTTTCGGTGCTCTTATGTACAAACTTGTAAAGAATTATATTTACAGCCCTCAAGAACCAGAGCTGAAAATTAAGATGGAAGAGCAAGTTAAAAGTGTTAAAAATGGTCAATGGACGTATTTATTTGACAGTGAAGGGAAATTTTTAAGTGATTCAGCGCTTATAATTGATGATGAAAAATCTGTTATTGAAGACTTAAAAAATGGTATTGATATTTTCACTCGATAATAGCTATCTAAAAAACTAACAAGGCGCTGCTACGGAAAATTTACTCGCTAGCGCTCCCAAATTTCCGCAGAGCGCGGCGTATGTTTTTTGGTAGGTCGATCCTATGCCTGAGATACCTGAAATTGACAATTGCTGTGATAAAGAGCCCTTCGCATTTTTTGGGCTGACGGCCTACTACGCTCAGGTGCTTGAAGAGGCAGCTTTGAATCTAGCAGTGGTGCTTCGGCTACCAGAAGTGAACCTGATCTCACAAGAACTATTTTTAGGTTTGTATGACTCTCTCGGTCGGAGGACTTTTGGACAGCTTCTCAAGGTCGCCAAATCAGAATTGAGTTTGTCAGATGAAGATGCCGATTTTCTTGGCACCACTCTGGAGCTCAGGAACATGCTTGTTCATCGCTATTTTCGAGAGCGTGCAGAAGACTTTATTTCAGAAGTAGGTCGTCAGGAGATGAAAAAGGAGCTCCAATCCATACTCGCAGAGTTCAAGAAAGCAGATGGTATTTTAACCGGTTTATATTTGCCTCTCTGGGAGAAGTATGGGGTTAACGAAGAGTTTGTGCAGAATGAGTTCGCGCAAATGATGGAAGTGGCGGAGCGTCGTGATAGACGAACATAACCAGTGCAGGCACGGCGACGCCCATTAAATTGCGCCTTTGGCTCAATTCCATGGGCGCGCGTGCTGTAAGCGTTGAATGGTTTTAGTCTAGCAGGGAGTGGTTAGAACTCATGAAAGGTAAAATCAGCCAGTGGAAGGATGATAAAGGCTTTGGGTTTATAAAGCCTGATGACGGCTCTGAGCAGGTGTTTTTCCACGCTTCCAGCGTCAAGACTGATGCCAGGAGGCCTCAAGTCGGCGATCGAGTCCTGTACGAGCCATTGCGTGACTCACAGCAAAGGCTTAAAGCCAAAGGTGTCGTGATCGAAGGCGTCAAGAAAAGCTCGGGTGCATTGACAGGAAAACGCCCAGACAAAGTCGAGCCTCCGAAGAAAAACATGGTTGATTACATTGCAATACTGGTTGCTGTGGTATCGATTGCTGCCGCCAGCTTTGAATTGTATCGCACAGCTACAATTGAGAGCAGTTGGCCTTTTGTGATCCCAGCGGTTATTGCTTTCTTTATTCTGAACCGTCAGAAAAAGCCAAAAGAAAAATCGTTTCAATGCGCGCGTTGCCGCAAAATGGCGGAGTATGATGCACGCGTCATCCAAGCCTGGAATAATGGGTTCACCAAGCTCTATTGTGGGTCTTGCCACCATCAATGGCTCAAGGAAAACCCAAGGCATGAGCAGGGATCGATGCAGAGTCATGGGCGTGGTTGCCTGGGTGTGCTGGCTCTCTTGGTCATTATGCCGGTTTTAGGCGGGATAGGTCTGTACCAGTGGCTGGCATGAGTTTCATGGGGTTGTCAGTGAAGTGTTATGGACAGTCATTTATAAAGAAATGAAAGGATGTAAATTAAATGGAAATTTTGGCATATATTGGTATTTTCATAGTTATTATAGGCGGAATTGGTTTCCTGATTGCGGCGTTTAAAACCAGCATTATTTGGGGACTGGCTTGTATTTTGGTATCCCCTGTTTCAATCATATATCTAATCTTGCACTGGTCAGAAGCAAAGAATCCATTCTTTCTGCAATTGGCAGGTCTTGTGATAATACTGCTTTCAGGCTTTATTGGAGCTGAGGGAACGATAACGTAAAAAGGATAATATTGAATTTTAATTTTTCAGATCCGCTATTGATCAGTTTTGGTATTCCTAGAAGTGCCAGGAAACATAGGACGATAACGAGATGGACTTTACCCCAATAATCAGCCAAGTATTCAGCACGCTCTGGTATTTGATCCCGCTTGGGATTTTGGCTGTGGTACTCAAATCACCCTGGCTCAAGGGCGTCATGGGCGAGCTGATCGTCAACCTGTCAGCCAAATATCTGCTTGACCAAAAACACTATCGGCTGATTAAGAACGTGACCCTACCCGCCGGTGAAGGTAGCACCCAGATTGACCATGTGATTGTGTCGGTGTACGGCGTGTTCGTGGTTGAAACGAAAAACATGAAGGGCTGGATTTTTGGTGGCCAGCATCAGAAGCAGTGGACGCAGAAGATATTCAAACACTCCAGCAAGTTTCAGAACCCGCTGCACCAGAACTACAAGCATGTGAAGGCGCTGGAGCAGCTGCTTGGACTTGAAGAGAACCAGTTGCACTCAGTCGTGGTTTTTATCGGCGATAGCACCTTCAAGACCCCCATGCCGGATAACGTCACCAGCGGCTTTGGTTATGTAGGCTACATCAAGTCGAAAACCGAGCCGGTCATTGCCGAGGCTCAGGTTGATGAAATCGTCCGTCAGATTGAGTCGGGCCGATATCCCCGCACCTTTTCGACCCATCGCCAGCATGTGAAGCATGTTAAAAGCATTGTAGAAGCCAAGGAAGCAGCGGTGGCCTGCCCCAAGTGCGGCAGTGATATGGTGCTGCGCGAATCCAAAAAGGGTGAACACAAGGGGCAGCAGTTCTGGGGCTGCTCCAGGTTTCCGGGTTGCCGTGGGGTTATGAAGCTATAACCCCAGTACCAACTGACATCCATGACTTCGACTTTAGCCAAGTCTGTGAATGTTGCTCTAACCCCACCGCTTAGAAAAGTTTGCCGAGCAGACCCTTGGCCAAACCGCCGACAGCGTTGCCCAGCAGGTCGCCGTTTTCGCTGTTCTTATCGATCAGTTCCGGCAGCATCTGCGCCAGGCCGCTGGAGGCGGTGTCCTGCCCCAGTCCCAGGCTGTTGGCAAAGTTTGCAATGCGGTCGTTGCCGAGCACATCCAGCAGGGTCGAGGGTGAAAGGGCGGCGTTGTCACCTCCACTCAGCCAGGAAGAGGCCAGGTTGGCGAGCCCTTCGTTGCCGTTGGTAAATTGTGCGATCAGGGCACTCAGGTCCAGTTCGCCATTCTGGGTCGGCAGCAGGTTCTGCAGGGCCGTGACGACACTGCCCAGATTGAGCTGGTCACCGTTGCTGCCCAGTTTGCTGATGAATAGTTGTGCTGCCATGTTAATCAGGCTCATTTTATGTCCTCGTGTCCTGTGAGTGTGTTGCACTCCGGTGGTATCGGTGTAAGTGCCGGCCAGAACGCTGCGCCTCTGACCGGGTGCGTGTGGGTTAGAGCTTGTCCAGCTCGGTATCAAAGAATGCCCGAACTACGTTTCATATTCGAGTCTTAGTTGTCGAGCAAGCCTCCGTAAGCAGCAGGTGACATCGCCAGCTCACAAGAAAAGACTGACGAATATTGTCAGAAGTGGTTAGATAACATGGTTTCGTTGGAGTACGGGGCTCATGACCTGTATCGAAAAGTCAGGCGCTTATGAAAAAAGAATACAAGAAACGTATAGACCGAGTAGTTCAATACATTGAAGGGAATGTATATAAGCCAATATCGCTGGCTGAATTGGCAGATATAAGTAACTTTTCTGTATACCACTTTCACCGAATTTTTACAGGCCTTGTTGGCGAAACCGTCAACGATTACATTGCCAGGAGGCGAATTGAAAAAGCAGTTAATTTATTGGTTTTCAAACGTGACTTGTCTATTACCCAGGTAGCTCTGGAAAGTGGATTTTCATCAGGTGCCAATTTTTCAAAAGCGGTAAAACTGTACTTTGGCTTTAGTCCATCAGAGATAAGGAATCCAGATAAAATAAAAAATAGCAAGATTGGAAAAATAAATAGCAAGTATGGAAAAGATTTTGATCCTTCATGTTTTTATCCTGCTCGCATCACTAATGGTGTGATGAATGAATTAAACATTGAGGGTAAGAAAATGGATATTGAAGTAAGAGACCTTGAGGCTAAAAGAGTATGTACTTTCGCTTCAGAGGGAGGCTATGAGCCTGAGTATATATATAAAGCATGGGATAAGCTTATAGAGTGGGCTTCTAATAATGGAATCGAAAGCAAAGAGCAGGAGCGATTTGCGTTTGCGTTTGATAATCCAGCGGTTACACCCATCGATAAGTGCCGTTACACGGCTGCGATAGTGGTTGGCGCGGATATGCAGATTAAGCCGCCATTTTCACAGTCTGAAATACCCAGTGGAAAGTATGCAGTGCTCTATTTCAAGGGCACTCCAGAGGAAACGCTTCGAGCCCAATTAAGTATCTATTCCGACTGGTTGCCTGATAGCGGATTTGAGCCCGACAATTTTCCATTAATGGAACGATATATGAACGATGCAAGAGTGGATGGCTACATAGAGATGGAAATTTACGTCAAGCTCAAAGAGATATAAGCGCATTATGCTGCATAACCCTGGCTGACATGGGAGGGGGGTGTCGCTGGGCCTGCCGGGCAGGCATGACGTATTGCTGTCTGTTTGCTTGCGCAGGCTCACATGTAGTGACTGACGACAGCGCTCAGCATGGATTTTCTGTAGAGCTTGCTGAACAGAGCTAATATAGTGGCACCCTGTTCAATACCACAGAGGTCGATGTTCAGCCGTGACGCATTCAAGCCAGTATGGCCATCTGGTTCATATCGAAACCCATGAGGAATTGCGGCTCTATGAGCTGATTCCCAACGTGGTGTGGGTGTTTGATATCGACAAGCACGGCTGGTGGTGGGGCAACTCGGCGGCGGTAGAGTTCTGGGGACTGGATTCGTTGCAGGCGCTGATCGACAAGGACCTGTCCGGTGATACTCAGGGTGCGCGCGACCGGACGCTTCAGACCTTTGAGCTAGCCGTGCGTGATGGCCTGACGGTTGATCCCTGGACGACCTACCCGAACGGCAAGCCGAAAACGCTGTTGATGATGCATCGGGCAGTGTTGCTGGGGCCAGAGCGGCATCGCGGCATCATTGCCTATATCAACGAACAGGTGAACATGGGCGAGCAGCCCGAGAACCTGCTGTTGATGGAGGCGATGCGCTATACCCGTGTGCCGGCCACCACCTTTACGCTGGATGGCGATCCGGTGGTCGAAAACCCCGCCGCAACAGACGCCTACAATTACCTGTACAACCAGCCGCTGGACAAAGGCATGTGTGCCTTTGTCGCCCGCTTTGCCGATCCGGCTCAGGGGCACGCCTGTCTCCAGCGTGTGCAGGCGGGCGAGGAAGGGCGCTGGGATTTCATCATGCAAACCGTCGAGGGGCCGCTGCGGCACAGTGTGGATATACGCCGTACCCGCCATCCGCTCAACGGCGACTTTCTCTTTCTGATGGTGGAGTATGACTTCACCGAACTGTACGAAGCGCTGGAGGCGGTCGAATCCGCCCGTGCCCAGCTGCATGATATTGCGATGAAGGACAGGCTGACTGGTGTGCACAGCCTGCATTACATGCAGGATGCGGCCAGGGCCGAGTTGGCGCATGCGGACCGTCATCAGCAGGTGCTCTGGCTGATGTTCATTGACCTGGATGACTTCAAGTTGATTAACGACAACTTCGGCCACAACACCGGTGATGAGGTTTTGCGTGAAGCGGCGCGTCGCCTGCAGGCGGTGATCAGGGAAGAAGACCTGCTGGCGCGAATCGGTGGTGACGAGTTTGTGGTGCTCTTTGCCCACGACAACACCGAAGCGGATGCCACCTCCATTGCCCAGCGCATGCTCGATACGCTGGCGCAGCCGGTCCATGTACTTGGCCATGAGGCCCATATCAGCGCCAGTATCGGCATCGCGCGCTTCCCGGATGACGGGGAAGATCTGGAGTCATTACTCAAGGCCGCGGATGGCGCCATGTACCGGGTGAAGAAAAGCGGCAAGAATGGTTTTGTATACGTGAGAGGACGATCCACCGATGAGCCAAACACAGCCCAATAATCCACACTGTAATGCAAAACCCACCATGACAGATAACGTCCCCCGCACCTTTTAAACCCATCATCAGCATGTGAAGCACGTGAAAAGCATTGTAGAAGCCAAGGAGGCGGCCGTCGCCTGCCCCAAGTGCGGCAGTGATATGGTACTGCGTGAGTCCAAGAAGGATGAGCACAAGGGGCAGAAGTTCTGGGTTTGTTCCAGGTTCCTTGGTTGCCGCGGAGTTACGAAAGTTACCTCGTAGCAGCGTGCATCTTTCCGTGCCAGAATGATGAGCATATGAACGAGAGGTTCCATTCATGAATTTCCAGCAAATTGAAGATGAAGCACTGCATCTTCCAAAAGAAAAGAGAGCTCGGCTGATTCACCGGCTGGTATTGAGCCTGGACGCACCTACTGAGGAAGAGCTGCGTTCTGACTGGTTGTATGAAGCTCAGCGTCGGGCAGAAGAGCTTGATGATGGCTCTGTGCAGGCTGTACCAAGTGAGGAGGTTATGAGAAAGGCCCGAGCGCTGATCAAATGAACTATTACTTTCACCCGGCAGCGGAAGCCGAGTTCCTGGAGTCGGTCGGTTACAACGACGACTGGATTGCGGTCTGTGACCATGTGCCGTTGACCTTGAGCATCAATGAGAGCTGACAGCATGACCCAAGATACCCCCTCCATCCACGACTTCGATTTCAGTCTGATCTGTGAATATTTCGCGGCACTGGAGCGGCAAGGGCCGGGAAGTCCCGAAGTGACGCTCAAGGCGCTGAGTTTCATTGACGGGCTGACACTTGACTCACGCATTGCCGATATCGGCTGTGGTACTGGCGCAGCAAGCGCCTGGGCAGATTACCGGGCTGGATCTGTTTCCCGATTTTATCCACAGGTTCAACGCCAGGGCTCAGGCTGAAGGGCTGGCGGATCGCTACAAGGCGTATTACGGCTACGCCTTTTTCATCGCGAAAAAGGTGGATTGACCCATTTTGGGTTAGGCTATGTCTTTACGTCATCCTTGTTTTCACAATCATCCCGAGACGATCCACCGATGAGCCAAACACAGCCCAATAATCCATTGCACGGCCTGACCCTTGAAAAGATCCTGACGCGCCTGGTCGAGCATTATGGCTGGGAAGGGTTGTATGACGAGGTTCGGGTGAATTGCTTCTGTAACGAGCCGTCCATCAAGTCGTCGCTCAAGTTTCTGCGTCGCACGCAATGGGCACGGGACAAGGTGGAAGCCTTGTATATCAATACGTTCTGCTGAAGGCGGATATCACATGAACACCATACTGATCGGCAAGGGTGAGCAACCGGTACGGTTATTGGGCCAGTACGGCAACCGACATGGCTTGATTGCAGGGGCCACTGGTACCGGCAAAACGGTATCGCTGATGGTGCTGGCCGAAGGCTTTTCACGCATGGGTGTGCCGGTGTTCATGGCGGATGTGAAAGGTGATGTGTCGGGCCTTGCCATGGCCGGTCAGTCCAGCGACGGGCTGATGCAACGTGCCGCCAAAATCGGCATGGAAGGGTTTTCCACCGAGGCGAGCCCGGTGCTGTTCTGGGATCTGTACGGCCAGGCCGGGCACCCGGTGCGCACCACCATCAGTGAGATCGGGCCCACACTGCTGAGTCGCATCCTTGAGCTGAATGATACCCAGACTGGTATTCTTGAGGTGGCCTTCAAGCTGGCCGATGATCAGGGCCTGTTGCTGCTCGACCTTGACGATCTGCGCGCCCTGCTGAGCTTTGTGGCGGAAAACCGCAAGGATATTTCAGCTCAATACGGGCTGGTCAGTGCCCAGTCCATTGCCGCCATCCAGCGCAGCCTGCTGTCACTGGAGCGCGAGGGCGGTACCGCTTTCTTGGGGGAACCGGCGCTTGAGATCATGGATCTGATGCGCACGGATATGAGCGGCCGCGGCGTGATCAGCATCCTTATGGCGAACCGGCTCATGCTGAAGCCGCGCCTGTATTCCACCTTCCTGTTGTGGCTGCTGTCAGAGCTGTTCGAAAACCTGCCCGAGGTGGGGGATCTGGAGCGGCCCAAGATGGTGTTCTTCTTTGATGAGTCTCACCTGCTGTTTGATGACGCGCCGGCGGCGCTGCGGCAGAAGGTGGAACAGGTGGTGCGGATGATTCGCTCCAAGGGCGTCGGCATCTATTTCTGTTCACAATCGCCCGATGACATACCGAACGAAATTCTGGGCCAGTTGGGCAACCGCATTCAGCATGCATTGCGAGCCTACACGCCGCGTGATCAGAAAGCGGTGAAAACCGCTGCCGAAACCTTTGTGGCCAACCCTGGGCTGAACGTGGCGGAGGTAATTTCACAGCTGGCCGTAGGCGAAGCGCTTGTTTCCACCTTACAAGAGGGTGGTGTGCCCATACCGGTCGAGCGCACACTCATCTGTCCACCGCGCTGTCGCATGGGCGCCCTCACCGCGGAAGAACATGCAGCCGTACTGGCGCGCAGCCCGGTCGCGCATAAATACGACACGCCGGTCAACCGCGAGTCGGCCTATGAAATTCTGGCCCAGCGTGCGGCTGAAAGCTCAGCGGTTAAGGAAACAGCCAAGCCGGAACAGGATGAAGCATCTGAGTCCAAGGGGGTGGTCAGCGACCTCCTCTGGGGCAACAAGCGGCGTCAGGGGCTGGTCGAAACCATGGCCAAGCAGGCGGCACGTACGGTCGGGAATCAGCTGGGCCGCAAGATCCTGCGCGGTCTGTTGGGCGGGCTGCTGGGTGGCAAGGGACGTTAACGGACAGATTAGCAGGCCCGCGACCAGTGGCAGTGGGCTCAGGGAGTAATGCCATGAAAAAAATCCTGCTCGCACTGGTTGTCGTATTTGGCCTGTTCCAGTTACAGGGTGGTCACCTTGATGGACTGCTGGGCAGTGCCCCCGCGACAGGACAGTCCCATCTTTCTGCGCAAGAGCAGGAGCTGTACAACACGCTTGAGCGGATTCGCCAGAACGGCCCTTATCCTTATCAGCGTGACGGTATTACCTTCGAGAACCGCGAACGATTATTGCCGATCAAGCCAAGGGGCTATTACCGGGAATTCACCGTTGATACACCCGGGCTATCACACCGTGGGCCACGCCGGGTGGTAACGGGCGGAAACCCTCCTGAAGTGTTCTATTACACGGAAGATCACTATCGTTCCTTCCGGCGTATTCAGGGGCATTAGAATGACTGAAAAGCATGCTCCTATTGTCTGGCAGCACAATGCCCAGCCCGACCCGCAGGCCATCCCGCTGGATGAAAATGGTTGCCTGAACAAGGCTTCAATCCTGCACCGCCTCAAAGCTGCGTTTCAGTTTCCGGATTACTTCGGTGAGAACTGGGATGCCGCCTATGATGTGCTGCTGGATCATGTCGACCAATTGGAGGCTGAAACCGTGTGGCGGTTTTCAATTGGTCGTGACACCAAGGTGGATGAGCAGGAGCTGGCGGTGTGGGTTCAACTGATGACGGATCTGTGTGCCTACGCCGATGCGCAAGGGCTGACGTTACAGGTGCTGATCCAGCAGCCTGCGGCAACATTCAAAACATAAAACCTGACTATCGTGGCTTAAAACCGGATAATACGGCTTAAGTTAAGCATTCACCCATCCGGTACCCCGCTCATGGAAATCAAGGTCAACTATCTCGACAATCTCCGGCTTGAAGCCAAATTCGACGACTTCACGGTGATCGCCGATCAGCCGATCCGTTACAAGGGGGATGGTTCGGCGCCCGGTCCGTTTGACTATTTCCTGGCATCCTCGGCGCTGTGTGCGGCCTATTTCGTCAAGGTGTACTGCAACGCGCGTGATATTCCCACCGAAAATATCCGCCTGTCACAGAACAACATTGTTGATCCTGAAGACCGCTACAACCAGATCTTCAAGATTCAGGTTGAGCTGCCGGAGGATATTTCCGACAAGGATCGGCAGGGCATTCTGCGCTCGATCGACCGTTGCACCGTGAAGAAGGTGGTGCAAACCGGCCCCACGTTTGAAATCGAGGTTGTGGATAACCTGGATGAAGACGCACAGGCGCTGCTGCTGGCCAAGCCGGAAGGAGAAGGCGCAACCTGGATCGAGGGCAAGGATCTGCCGCTGGAGCAGACCATCGCCAACATGACGCAGATTCTGGCGGATCTGGGTATGAAGATCGAGATCGCCTCCTGGCGCAATATCGTGCCCCATGTCTGGTCGCTGCATATTCGTGATGCGGCGTCCCCCATGTGTTTTACCAACGGCAAGGGTGCCACCAAGGAGAGCGCGCTGGCATCGGCGCTGGGTGAGTTCATTGAGCGACTCAACTGCAACTTCTTCTATAACGACCAGTTCTTTGGCGAAGAGATCGCCGATAGCGCGTTTGTGCACTACCCCAACGAGCGCTGGTTCCAGCCCGGGCCGGATGACGCATTGCCCGAGGGCATTCTGGACGATTACTGTCTGGATATTTACAACCCGGATGGCGAGCTGTTCGGCTCCAACCTGATCGATACCAACTCAGGCCGTGTAGACCGTGGCATCTGTGCGCTGCCGTTTGTGCGTCAGTCTGATGGCGAGACGGTGTACTTCCCCTCCAACCTGATCGAGAACCTCTACCTCAGCAATGGCATGAGCGCCGGCAATACGCTGGTGGAGGCGCAGGTGCAGTGCTTGTCAGAGATTTTCGAGCGTGCGGTGAAGCGCGAGATCATCGAGCAGGAGCTGGCGCTGCCGGATGTGCCGCTTGAAGTGCTTGAGCAGTACCCCGGCATTCTGGAAGGCATTCGTGCACTGGAAGAGCAGGGTTTCCCGGTGCTGGTGAAGGATGCTTCCCTCGGCGGCCAGTTCCCGGTGATGTGCGTGACCCTGATGAACCCGCGCACCGGTGGCGTGTTTGCTTCGTTTGGTGCCCACCCCAGTTTCCATGTGGCGCTGGAGCGCAGCCTGACCGAGTTGCTGCAGGGCCGCAGCTTCGAAGGCTTGAATGACTTCCAGCCGCCCACCTTCAACAGTCTGGCCGTGACTGAGCCGAATAACTTTGTCGAGCACTTCATCGACTCTTCCGGCGTAATCTCCTGGCGCTTTTTCAGTGCGAAGTCGGACTATGACTTCAACCACTGGAACTTCTCTGGCAGTAACCAGGACGAAGCCGATACCCTGTTCGGTATTCTGGCCGAGATGGGCAGGGAAGTGTACATGTCAGTGTATGAAGACCTGGGCGCGCCGGTCTGCCGCATTCTGGTACCGGGCTACTCCGAGGTCTATCCGGTGGACGATCTGGTGTGGGACAACACCAACAAGGCGTTGGACTATCGTGAAGAGATTCTCAACCTACACCGTTTGAGTGATGATGAACTGGCGGATCTGGCCGAGCGACTGGACGAGAGCCAGCTCGATGTCTACACCGACATTCGGACCTTGATCGGCGTGGAGTTTGACGAAAATACCGTCTGGGGTCAGCTCACCATTTTGGAGCTGCGACTGCTGATCATGCTGGCGCTTGAACGCCATGAAGAGGCACTGGAGCTGGTGGAGCAGTTCCTGCAGTACAACGACAATACCGTTGAACGTGGCCTGTTCTACCGTGCCGTGCAGGCGGTGCTGGAAGTGGTACTGGATGATGAACTGGAGCTGGCCCATTTTCTGCCCAACCTGTCCCGCATGTTCGGCGCAGAACGGATGCAGGCCGTGGTCGGCTCTGTCATGGGCGAGGTACGTTTCCATGGCCTGACGCCCACCAGTATGAAACTGGAAGGACTGGACAGACACCTGCGTCTGATCGACAGTTACAAGAAATTGCACGCCGCGCGTGCAGCAAAGGCCGGTTTGTCTTGAGGGGCGGTCGGTTTCATCAGATCTGTGGAGGTAAGGAATGCTGACAACAAATCGTTCATCGGCGTTGATTCTGGGCGTGTTTCTTCTGCTTGGGCTTTCAGCGCTGGGTGGCCTGCTGGGCAAGGCGGCGCTGGATCATAAACAGCTTGATCGCACGGTGACGGTAAAAGGGCTGTCGGAGCGAGAATATCAGGCCGATATCGTAATCTGGCCGATCCCCTTTGCCGTGGCCAGTAATGATCTGGACTCGCTGTACACCGATCTGGAGGTGAATGCGGCACAGATTCGTGATTTCCTGACAGAAAATGGCATCCAGCCGGACGAGATCAGCTATGCGCCGCCGGTGATTACCGACCGTTCGGCGCAGCAGTATGGCGGCGACAACCGTGCCGAGTTCCGCTATGTGGCCAGCCGCATGGTTACGGTCTATTCGGAGAATATCGAAGGGGTGCGGGCTGTGATGAATGAGCTGCCCGAGCTGGGCAAGCGCGGCATCGTGTTGACCGGGGGTGATTATCAGTCGCAGACCGAGTACATCTTCACACGCCTCAATGAGATCAAGCCGGAGATGATCGAAGAGGCGACCCGTAATGCACGTGAAGTGGCGCAGAAGTTCGCGGCCGACTCACAAAGCCGGCTGGGCAAGATCCGACGTGCCTCTCAGGGCCAGTTCAGCATCAGTGAGCGTGACCGAAACAATCCGCACATCAAGCAGGTACGAGTGGTGTCCACGGTCGAGTATTACTTGTCCGATTAAGTCTTTAAACAGCTGTTTTTGATCCAGCCCGGCGTCCGGGGCTTCAGTCCCGGGCCGCTTTGTGGGACAGTGTCGGCTGACAGCAGCATTGATGGAAACACAGCGTTCGATGAGCAAACTCAATATTCTGGTGGTCGATGATGCTCGCTTCATCCGCGAGCGCGTGACCTCCATGGTGCGGGAAGCCTTTCCCGACTTCAGCGTAATGGCAGTGGAAAACGGTACCGAAGCCACTCGGGCCATGCAGCAGAAACATTTTGATCTGATTTTGTGTGACTGGGAAATGCCCGAGATGAGCGGGCTTGAGGTGCTGCAGTGGACCCGGTCGCAGGACGATTACAAACAGACGCCGTTTTTGATGGTGACCAGCCGTGGCGAGCGTGAATATGTGCTCAAGGCCATTCAGGCAGGCGTGAACGACTATCTGGGCAAGCCCTTTACCCGTGAGCAGCTGGTGCAGAAGATGGTCAAGGCGCTGGATAAGCGTCAGCAGCTGAGCCCTGAGCAGCAGGCGCGTGCGGCGGCCATGCTTGAGGCAGATAAAAAGGCTACACCTGCCGAGGCTTCGGCGCCTGCCAAGATGCGCTCCAAGCCCAAGGGGCTGGCGCAGCTGCGCAACAGCGAACAGACCTTCCGCTGCGCCATCAAGGATCTCAACCTGCGTGAAGTGAAGGTTGTGATCAAGAATGAAGGTGCGTTCCCGCAGGTACTGGAACAGGTGGTCGTGGATATCGAACAGCTGTCAGGCGACAGCGTAGCGCGTATCAATGGCTTCATCACCTCGATACAGGCCACGGAACAGAAGCTGGATGCGGCCTATGTGGACGTGAACGTATTTTTTATGGACGATGACCCGGACAAACTGGCGCATCTGTCCAAATACATTGCCAGTGTGCGTTAAGTCATGAAACTGCGAGTTGCATTCCTGTTGGCCCTGTTGCTGGGCGGTTGTGCCGCCCCGCCACCCCCGGTGTCTGAGCCAAGGCAACAGGAGCCGGGTGTCTCCCCATTGCCACTGTCGATCGTGCCCGTGTATGACAGCCGTGCCGAGGTACAGCTGGGGCAGGCGCTGGTGCAGCACTATCTGAGCGGCCCCTATTACCGCATTTCGGCTCCGCTGCTGCTGTCGCAGCAGTATCAGGCTCGTTATGCCGCTGACACCTCTGACCCGCAACGGATGCTGGCGCTGTTCAGTCACCCGCAGGGGCATTGGGGTTTTGTGGCCGTGAGTGTGGCGCAGGGCAGTGTAATGAACCTGTTCGAGCTGCAGCATCGTAACGAAACCGGTTATGCACTGGTACTGAAGCGGGCGCGGATCTGCTTCAACACCGGCGCGGACCAGCCGCCACGCTGGCAGGGGCGCAGCTGGGTGTATGCATCACAACCGGGGCAGTTCGAGTGCAGTGGCCAAACCAACGGCTCCCTGTTTCAGCTTGGCTCCGGCCTGCCCGGTGCGCTGGGGCCCTATGCCGAGTCTGGTGATACCGTGCTGTACAGTCGCGACCGCGAGTCGCTGCAGCAAATCGCCAGTCTGTTGAAGCACCAGTTCCGTCATCTTCGGGTTCCGCAGATCCGGCCCGATACGCTTTGATCCCATTTCAGGACATACCATGCTCAGCTACCAGCACGGCTTTCATGCCGGCAATTTTGCCGATGTTCACAAACACCTGACGCTGGTTCTGCTGTTGCAGGCGTTGAACCGCAAGGCCAAACCCTGGAGTTATCTGGAAACCCATGGCGGGCGTGCGCAGTATGATCTGCACGGCGATCAGGCGGCCAAGACCGGCGAATTCCAGCAGGGTATTGCCCGCCTGTGGCGTCAGTCGGTTCCCGAAGCGGTGCAGCCCTACCTTGAACAGGTCGAAGCCGTAAACGGGAAGGCGTTGCAACATTACCCCGGCTCTCCGCTGATCGCGGCCCAGATGGCGCGTGATGCCGATCAGATCAGTGTAATGGAGCTGCACCCGGCCGAGGCTGAAGCGCTGAAGCAGGTATTCCGTCAGGATGGCCGAGTGGCGGTACATCATCGTGACGGCTATGAAGGGGTGCTGTCGCTGTTGCCGCCGAAACCCAACCGAGGGGTGGTGCTGATCGACCCGGCCTATGAAGTGAAGCAGGAATACCAGCAGCTGGTGCGTTTTGTCAGCAAGGCGATCAAGCGTTGGCCCAATGGCTGCTTTGCCATTTGGTATCCGTTACTGCCGGCAGGGTTGTGGCTAAGGATGAAGTCAGAACTGGCGGCGAGCGGGATTCGCAATATTCTGTGTTCCGAGCTTGAAATTGCGGCAGCAGAAGGCGAGCGGGGCATGTATGGCAGCGGTATGTTGGTGATCAACCCGCCCTGGCAGCTGGATGCCACACTTGGGCAGGTTTCACCCTGGCTGCAGGCAACGCTGCAGCAGGGGGAGGGGCAGTGGCGCGTGGAATGGCTGGTGCCTGAGTAAGGCTCAGTACAGCGCTTTCTCGTCACGCACCACGTCGATCAGCAGCTCCAGAAACAGACGGTCGGCATCGCTCTGTTCCAACGGAATCTTGACGTTGGTGGTGGATGACAGCTCTTCGGCGATCAACACGCCGGCGTTCTTGTCATTGAAATGCTTGCGAGCGATCTCCAGCGCTTTCTCGCTGATATCAGGCTCGACCAGCACCTTGCGGATAAAACGCAGCAGCTCGTTGATCACGCGCTCCTTGTTTTTGATCTCGGCAATGCTCATTGTTTTGCTCTCCGGCATGTAGAACGTGGACATGCGCCTACTATAACGCTAATGCCCGACAACGCCCAGAGGGCTGTCCTGTACAGTATCGGCGTCGTTCAATGGTCGTAGGCGGTTGATCGCAGCTTGTCAAGGTGCGAGAATGTCAGGCTATTTTCTTGACTTGTGGCATACAGGAAATCCCGACGTCACAAGGGGTTATTAAGCGAACCCGGCTTAAGTCTCAGAACAGGTCTGTCAGATAAGAGATCCTCATCTGACCAGCACCGAACATGATCCAATGATGCCTGCGGGCAGGGCGCGGCCGGCGATACGATTGCTCCGTGGCCGGGTCATGTTCTCGTTGCAGAAACGCTGAAACTGTTAGTTCGTCGGCAGGTGGCCGGCGCTGAGTAGAGGGTACAACAGTGGAATTACTTTCAGGCGCAGAAATGGTGGTACGCGCCCTCAAAGACGAGGGTGTTCAGTACATCTATGGTTATCCGGGCGGGTCGTTGCTGCATGTGTACGACGCTCTGTTCCAGCAGGAAGATGTACAGCACATTCTGGTGCGCCATGAGCAGGCTGCAACTCACATGGCGGATGCTTATGCGCGTGCAACCGGTAAGGCCGGTGTCGCGCTGGTGACATCCGGTCCGGGTGCAACCAATGCCGTGACCGGTATCGCGACCGCGTTCATGGACTCCATCCCGATGGTGGTGATCACCGGCCAGGTGATGAGTCATCTGATCGGTGAAGACGCCTTCCAGGAGACCGACATGCTCGGTATCTCCCGTCCCATCGTGAAACACAACTTCAGCGTCCAGCGTCCGGAAGACATCCCGGCGATCGTGCGCAAGGCGTTCCATATTGCCGAGAGCGGCCGTCCCGGTCCGGTGGTAATTGACCTGCCCAAAGACATGACCACGCCGACCGAGCGCTACCCGTACGAGTTTCCGAAACACGTCAAGATGCGCTCCTACAGCCCGATCACCCGTGGTCACAGCGGTCAGATCAAGAAGGCAACCGACATGCTGCTGGCGGCCAAGCGTCCGGTGATCTATACCGGCGGTGGTGTCATCATGGGTGACGCCAGTACCGAGCTGACCGAGCTGGCCAAACTGCTGAACTTCCCGGTAACCAACACCCTGATGGGGCTGGGCGGTTATCCGGGTACCGATCGTCAGTTCATCGGTATGCTGGGGATGCACGGCAGCTACGAAGCCAACATGGCGATGCACCATGCTGACCTGATTCTGGCTGTGGGCGCTCGCTTTGATGACCGCGTAACCAACGCCTGTGACAAGTTCTGTCCGACTGCCAAGATCGTGCATATCGATATTGATCCGGCCTCCATTTCCAAAACCATCCAGGCGGATGTCCCCATCGTGGGTCCTGCCAAAGTGGTACTGGAAGAGATGGTGCAGCTGGTCAAGGGCAGCAAGAAACAGCCGGATCAGGATGCACTGCACGCCTGGTGGCAGCAGATCGACGAGTGGCGCCAGCGTCACGGCGGTCGTTACCGCACTGATGACTCTGCATTGATGAAACCGCAACAGGTTATCGAAATGCTGAGCCAGGTGACCAATGGCAACGCCTTCGTAACTTCTGACGTGGGCCAGCACCAGATGTTTGCGGCGCAGTACTACAAGTTCAACAAGCCAAACCGCTGGATCAACTCCGGTGGCCTCGGCACCATGGGCTTCGGTTTGCCGGCGGCCATGGGTGTGAAGATGAACTTCCCGGATGATGACGTTGTATGCGTCACCGGCGAAGGCAGCATCCAGATGAACATTCAGGAGCTCTCCACCTGCAACCAGTATGATCTGCCGGTGAAGATTCTGTGCCTCAACAATCAGTCGCTGGGCATGGTGCGCCAGTGGCAGGACATGAACTATGAGTCCCGTCACTCCCAGTCCTACATGCAGTCGCTGCCTGACTTCGTCAAGCTGGTGGAGGCCTATGGTCATGTGGGCATGAAGGTCGAGAAATACTCTGACCTGGAAGGCGCCATGCGCGAAGCCTTCGCGCTGAAGGATCGTCTGGTCTTCATGGATATCGCGGTCGATCCGTTCGAACACGTATATCCGATGCAGGTACCGCGCGGTTCCATGCGTGACATGTGGCTGACCAAGACAGAGAGGACCTGAGCATGCGCCATATCATTTCAGTCCTGATGGAAAACGAGCCGGGCGCCCTGTCGCGTGTGGTAGGGCTGTTCTCCCAGCGTAACTACAACATCGAGTCGCTGACGGTTGCACCGACCGAAGACTCCACCCTGTCACGTCTGACCGTGACCACCATCGGCAACGATCGTGTGGTGGAGCAGATCACCAAACAGCTGAACAAGCTGATTGACGTGGTCAAAGTGGTGGACCTGTCCGAGGGTGATCACATCGAGCGCGAAGTGATGATGATCAAACTCAAGGCCAGCGGCCAGATGCGCGCCGAGATCAAGCGGACCTGCGACATCTTCCGTGGTCAGATCATCGATGTGACCCCGACGACCTACACCGTGCAGCTGGTGGGCGCATCCGACAAACTGGATGCCTTCATCAATGCGCTGGGCAGCGCTTCCATTATGGAAGTGGTGCGCTCGGGTGTGTGTGGTATTGCGCGTGGCGAGAAAGTCCTGAGCCTTTAAAAGCTATCGGCGTCACAAAAAAACCGCTGGCCGTGCAGACGACCAGCGGTTTTTTGTTGCCCGCTGTCAACTCAGTGGGCGTCGAGGCGGTTACGTCGGTCCTGCCGCCACAGCAACACGCCGGTAATCAACACCGCGATGCTGACCAACCCGACAATGATCGTCGCCAGGGCGTTGATTTCAGGACTGACGCCGAGGCGTACGCTGGAGTAGACCACCATCGGCAGGGTGGTGGCACCGGGACCGGAAACGAAGCTGGCCACCACCAGATCATCCAAAGACAGCGTGAAGGCCAGTAGCCAGCCAGCGATCAGCGAGGGAGCGATGATCGGCAGGGTGATGCTGAAAAATACCTTCAGCGGGCGGGCTCCCAGATCCAGCGCCGCTTCTTCCAGCGACAGGTCCATATGTGCCAGTCGGCTTTGCACCACCACGGTGACATAGGCCATCGCGAAGGTGGTGTGGGCGATCACGATGGTGGTCATGCCGCGTCCGGCCGGCCAGCCGATCACGCTTTCCATCGCCACGAACAGCAGCAGCAGCGAAAGGCCGATAATCACCTCTGGCATCACCAGTGGCGCGGTTACCATCACCTCCAGCGAGCCCCTGCCGCGAAAGCGACGGAATCGCACCAGTGCCAATGCCGCCAGTGTGCCCAGCACTACTGCTATTGTAGCGGTCAGGGCAGCAATACGGACACTGAGCCAGGCGGCGCTGAGCAGCTGGGTATTCTGCAGCAGTTCGCCGTACCATTTGGTGCTGAAGCCGCCCCATACCGTGACCAGCCGACTTTCATTGAATGAATACACGATCAGGCTGATGATCGGGCCGTACAGAAAGGCATAGCCCAGCAGCAGAATGGTAATCAGCAGTGGCATGCGTTGTTTCATGTGGCACCCTCCTCGGCGGCCCTGCGCTCAAAGTGGCGCAGCAGCACAAAGGGCACAATCAACGCCACCAGCAGCAGTGCCGCCAGCGAAGACGCCAGTGGCCAGTCCTTGTTGTTGAAGAACTCGGTCCACATCAGCTTGCCCAGCATCAGCGTGTCCGGCCCGCCCAGCAGGTCGGGAATGACGAATTCGCCCATCACCGGAATGAACACCAGCATGGCACCGGCCAGTACGCCCGGCAGCGACAGCGGCAGGGTGATCAGCAGAAACTGCTTCCAGGGGCGACAGCCCAGATCGGCGGCCGCTTCGAGCAGGGTCAGATCCAGTCGGATCAGGGTGGCATAGAGCGGCAACACTACGAACGGCAGGTAGTTATAGACGACGCCGATATAGACTGCGAACGGTGTGTGCATGATCTCAAGCGGGGTATCGATCAGGCCGGTCCAGAGCAGGAAGTTATTGAGCAGCCCGTTGCCCTTGAGGATACCGATCCAGGCATAGATGCGAATCAGGAACGAGGTCCAGAACGGCAAAATGATCAGCATCAACAGCGGCAGACGCCAATGTGCCGGCGAGCGCGCGATGGCATAGGCCATGGGATAGCCGATCAACAGGCAGCAGACAGTGGAGATTGCGGCTATTTTGAGCGAGCCCAGCAGGGCGCTCAGATAGAGTGAATCTTCCAGCAGCAGCTGATAGTTGCCGAAGTTGACCATGATGGTCACAAGCCCGTCTTCGATTTCGCGGATCAGGTCCAGATAGGGAGGCTGTGCCAATACCGGCTCGGACAGGCTGATCTTGAGTACGAAAAGGAACGGCAGCAGGAAGAACAGCGCCAGCCAGAACCAGGGGATGGCGATGATCAGGTTGCGCACCGGCGGCAGGTGCTGTTTTAGCTTCATTCCGTCAGCACCCCGCAGCTGTTGGCCGACCAGCCCAGCAGTACCTCTTCGTCCCAGGTCAGCGGCTGCTCGGCCAGTGCCTGCACGTTGGACTGGGTGAACTGCACGCGCTTACCGCCGGCCAGCTCCACATGGTAGATCGATACGTCGCCCAGATAGGCGATCTCTTTGATGACTCCACGCAGCTGGTTGGGCGCATCGGCATCCAGTTGACTCAGTACCCGAACTTTTTCAGGGCGCAGCGCGACCGTCACGGCCATTCCAGGTACCAGTGGCTGACTATGGCGTACCAGCAGCTGAGAGTCGGCCTCGTCACACTGCACAATCACTTGATCGTCGTCCTGTTGCACCACGTAACCGTCAAACAGATTGACCGACCCAATGAAGCTGGCGACATAACGGGTGGATGGAAACTCATACAGACGTCGAGGCGGGTCGACCTGTTCTGTGCGTCCTTCATGCAACAGCGCGATGCGCGAGGACATGGTCATCGCCTCTTCCTGATCGTGGGTCACCACGATAAAAGTGATGCCGAGGCGTTCCTGAATGTTGACCAACTCAAACTGGGTTTGCTCACGCAGTTTCTTGTCCAGTGCCCCCAGCGGCTCGTCCAGCAGCAGAATCTTCGGGTGTTTGGCCAATGCGCGGGCCAGTGCCACACGCTGACGCTGTCCGCCGGAGAGCTGATGCGGTTTGCGTTGAGCAAGCTTCTCGATCTGAACAAGTGCCAGCATTTCGGCGACGCGTTCCTGACGCTCGGCTTTGGGCATGCCTTCCTGCTTCAGGCCGAAAGCGATGTTGTCTGCTACGGTCATGTGCGGAAACAGGGCGTAGGACTGGAACATCATGTTCACCGGACGCTCATAGGGCGGCACATCGGTGACATCCTGTCCGTCGATAAAAATGCGACCACTGGTCGGGGTCTCGAAACCGGCCAGCATGCGCAGCAGGGTGGTTTTGCCGCAGCCTGAGGGGCCAAGCAGAGAAAAGAACTCACCCTGATGAATGTGCAGGCTGACATCGTCGACCGCATAGAATGAGCCGAAGCGTTTAGTGAGGTTTTCGATTCGAACCAGAGGCTCCCCTTCGGGGGCCTGCCAGGGCTCTTCGGGTTTGAACTGGCGCAGTGTTGCCATCAGTGGTGGGTACTCCCGATAAAAAAGATGCCCCTGATTTCAGGGGCATCTCAGGTTCAGGTGATCGACTGGGTTCAGCGGCCGGTTTTGACTCGGGTCCAGCTGCGGTTCATGTCGCGAATCTGACGTTCTGTCGGCGTTTTCAGCACGATCAGCTTTTCACGCGTTTCCTGCGGCGGATAGATACCGGCATCGTTGCGGATCTCTTCGTCGATCAGCTCGGTAGCCGCCGCATTGGCGTTGGCGTAGGCCACATAGTTGGTGATCGGTGCGATGACGTCCGGCTGCAGCAGGAAGTTGATGAACTGGTGCGCGGTATCCGGGTGCGGTGCATCCGCTGGAATCACCATCACATCGGTCCAGACCACGGCACCTTCGGAGGGTACAGCATAGGCCACTTCAACCCCGTTGCCGGCTTCGGTCGCACGGTCACGGGCCTGCAGAATGTCACCGGAGTAGCCGTGGGCTACACAGATATCGCCATTTGCCAGGTCGTTGATGTACTGCGAGCTGTGGAAGTAACGAATATTCGGACGTACGGCCATGACGGCTGCAGCCGCCTTTTCCAGTGCAGCCTTGCTGAAGTCGGTGGTATCCTCGCCCAGATAGGCACGTGCCGCGACAAACACCTCAGTGGCGTCATCCATCAGCGTCACGCCGCAGCCGGCCAGCTTTGCCACGATTTCCGGATCAAATACCAGGCGCCATGTATCCAGTGGCATCTCATCGCCCAGAATCTCACGCACCTTCTTTACGTTGTAGCCAATGCCGGTGGTGCCCCACATATAAGGCACGAGATGTTGGTTGTCCGGGTCGATGTCGGCCAGTGACTTCATGATGACCGGATCCAGGTTATCCAGATTGGTCAGCTTATCTTTGTCCAGTTTTTGATAAAGGCCTGCCTTGAGGTGACGGTCGGCAAAAGGGCGTGCTGTCGGGAACGCCAGATCATAGCCGCTGCGACCGGCCAGCAGTTTGGCTTCAAGCACCTCGTTGGAATCATAAACGTCATAGACGACCTTGATTCCGGTCTCCTGTTCGAACCGCGCCAGTGTGTCTTCAGCGATATAGTCAGACCAGTTGTATACGTTGAGTTCCTGCGCTGATGCGGCTCCCGCCAGTAACATGCCAGGGAGCAGTTTTCCGAGTTGCTTGAACACTTTTTTCATCGCCATGGGTCTCCGGCAACGCTGTGAATGGTGGAGGCTCAAGAGTGCCTCACGGTGTGTCCGGCAGCGAATGCAGCGGACGGATTCAAAGCGTGAATATGGAACAAAAGACTGGCAAAAAAAAGTTTTTTTTTGCAACTGCGGTTAAACAGGGCTGTTGAGCCTGATCAGTTTTATGAGTTGATCGCGTACAGCTGACTGAAGCAGTGTGTGGTCTATAGTGAGACACACCACAGGACGACAAGGAGAACGGGCATGTGTGATATCAAGGGGTGTGGCAACACGCAGTCGGGCCAGCCACTTCCACGGGCAACCGGTGAAGAGCGACGCAGTTTCCTGAAGGGGATGCTGGCACTGCCACTGGCAGTGGTGCTGGCGGATCCGTTACTTGCGCAAGCAGCGGGCAACCGAACTCGGTCAGTGCAGCTGGCACTGGGAGGCGGCGACAAGGTGCAGGCACACTTGGCCATGCCCGAGGGTGATGGGCCTTTTCCTGCGGTGGTGCTGATTCACGAATGGTGGGGGCTGAATGACCAAATCAAAGCGGTGGCGGCTGAGCTTGCCAATTTAGGCTTTATGGCGCTGGCGGTGGATCTTTATAAAGGCGGTGTTGCTGATACCCGTGAGGATGCAATGGCACTGATGCAGGCGGTCAATGAAGAAGAGGCAACAGACACACTGACCGGCTGGATCGACTGGCTGCGGCGGCACCAGCGCTGTAATGGCAAGGTCGCTACCATGGGATGGTGTTTTGGCGGCGGCTGGTCGCTCAATGCGTCCATGGAAACCCCGGTCGACGCGACCATCATCTATTACGGCAATGTCACCCGTACCCCAAAACAGCTGTCACGCCTGCGAGGGCCGGTGCTGGGTCATTTCGGAACGCTGGACAAGAGTATCGACGAAGCGATGGTGGGCGGCTTCGAGCGGGCCATGGCCGAAGCCGGCAAAGCCGATAAGCTGAACGTTTACTGGTATGTGGCGGACCATGCCTTCGCCAACCCTACCGGCGCCCGTTACGACGCCGATGATGCAGCCTTGGCATGGTCGCGTTCGGTCAGTTTCCTGTATCGACAGCTTGGTTAGCGCTGCTATCAGAACGGAAACAGCAGAGGTGTCAGTATCAACGTGAGCGCCAGTGCCAACAGCTGCAACGGAATACCCACCCGGGCGAAGTCGGCAAAGCGGTAGTTGCCCGGGGCCAGTACCAGGGTGTTGACCGGTGACGCGATGGGGGTGGCGAATGCGGTCGAGGCTGCAATAGCCACGGTCATCATCACCGGTTCCGGGTTGACGCCGGTCAGCTGGGCGGTAGTGATAGCGATGGGTGCCAGCAGGACCGTAGTGGCAGTATTGGAGATGAACTGACTCAGCAAGGAGGTCAGCATGAAAAGGCTGGCACAGAGAACCAGCGGACTGCTGTCGCCGACCAGGCTGACGAGGTGTTCAACTACCCAGGCCAGGGCGCCGCTGCGCTCCATCGCCAGTGCCAGCGGCAGCATGCCAGCGATCAAAATCAGACTGGTGGCGTTGAGAGAGCGGTAAGACTCCTGCAGTGATACGCAACCGGTGAGAATCATCGCCAGCGCTGCCAGCAGAATGGCGGACAGGTTGTCCAGCCAGCCCGTGGTCATGCACACCAGCATTGCCAGCAGAATAATCAGAGCAACCGGCCCACGGCTGCCGTGGGTGGGAATCTCTTCCAGCTCGGCAGGTGTCTGCAATACCACCAGCTCGCGCGAACCCTGCAGGCTGCGGATCTGTTCCCAGCTGCCGGCCAGCAGCAGGGTGTCGCCGGGTGTAAGCCGAGTTTCGGTAAAACTTGTATCCATGGCGGCCTGGTCTCGGCGGATACCCAGCACGCTCAGTCCATAGCGCTCGCGAAAGTGCCCTTCCTTTATTGAACGATCACACAGCGGTGACTCAGGGGGCAGCAGTACTTCGGCCATACCGAACTGACGTTCCAGCTGACTTATCTCACGCGCAGGGAAGCCCATCCGCTTCAACTTCAGTGTTTCGCACAGGTGTTCCAGCCGTGCTTCGTCGGCATATACGATTAACTGATCCTGATACTGCATGCGGGTGTTGCTCAGTACCGGCACTAAACTGGAGAGTAGCCCGCCACTGCGGGAAATGGCGATCACGGTGACATCATATTCGGTGCGCAGTGCCGCTTCGGCCGGTGTTTTCTGCGCCAATGGGCTGCCGGGCGTGATCATCAGCTTGTGTAGCTGACGACTCAGGGCATAACGGCCGCTGATGGCGGCGACGCCCGGTGCGGTGTTTTCCGCCAGTTGCTGTGCTCGTTCGGGCAGCAGCTTGCGGGCCACCAGAATCAGATAGCCCATGCCTGCAATCAGAATCGCCAGCCCCAATGGGGTAAAGTCAAAGAAGCCAAACGGCTCAAGGCCTGCACTGCGCATCTGGCTGCTGACGATAATATTGGGCGGTGTACCGATCAGCGTCAGCATGCCGCCGATGAGGGCGGCAAAGGCCAGCGGCATCAGTAACTGTGAGGGTTGCATGCCGGAGCGGCGTGCCATGCTCAGCACCACAGGAATCAACAGTGCAACGGCACCAGTGGAGCTCATGAACGCGGACAGCAGCGCCACCACGGGTAACAGAAACAGCAGCAGCCGGGTTTCGCTGCTGCCGCCCATGCGCAGCAACCAGTTGCCCGCGGCAGCGGCGATGCCGGTGCGAAACAGTGCTTCACCGACCACGAACAGGGCGGCGATCATGATCACCACGGGCTCCCCGAAGCCGGCCACCGCCTCGGCGGGGGTAATGATGCCGGACAATGCCAGTGCAACCACCACCATCAGGGCCACCAGATCCATGCGGATACGATCGCTGACAAACAGGGCGATGGTAATGCCGAGGGTGGCAAACACAAACAGCATGTCGGGTGTCATGGAGCGGGGGCCTCTTTGAAAGTTCAGCCGGCAGTGTAGGGGTTAATCCGTGACAGAGCCATTATCCAGCAATGACCAGAACGCCCGGATCAACGGTGAGCGCAGTTTGCGCTCCAGTGCAAACAGGCCGATTTCGTAGGGCTCCAGTGCCGGTGATACCGGCAACACCCGTACCCGATCTGCCAGAGGGCTGTTGTCCAGCACGATCTGGGGTACCACGCCGATGCCGAAACCCAGGCTGACCATGCTGACGATCGCTTCGTTGCCGGCGACCTGGGCATAAATGCGTGGCTGAATATGGCGGCGGCTGAACCATTGATTGACGCGATCACGTGAGATACCGCTTTCCGGCAGGATCATCGGTTGGCGGCTCCACTGTGCTTCACTGCCGAGGGTATCGCTCGGCTCGCTGGCAGGGGCGATGAACAACAGTGGGGTGCGGTCGATGGGCCGAAAGGCCACCCCGGTTGGCAGGTGAGCGGGGCGGGCGGCGATGGAAATCTCCTCACGACCGCTCTGTACCCGGGCGATGGCATGTTCGGGGTCGCCGGTATGCAGCTTGATCTCGACACGCGGGTACAACTGACGAAACCGGCTCAGCAGTGAATACAAAAAGCTGTAACTGGCAGTGACCGAGCAGTATACGCTGATCTCGCCCTGCAGTTCGCTGGCGCTTTCCAGCAGTGAATGACGTACCTGTTCCCACTGCTGCAGCGCTTCGCGGGCGTACTGGGCAAAGCGCATTCCCTCGGGCGTGAGTTGGACGCTGCGGTTGTCACGCAGGAAGAGTTCAACGCCCAGCGAGTCCTCCAGCTGTTTGATGGCGCGACTCAGGGTTGAGGGGCTGACATGGCAGGCTTCACTGCTGCGACCGAAGTGCAGGGTGTCGGCCAAGCTCAGAAACAGGCGCAGGGTACGGGTATCCATTATGTTTCTTTAAATGAAATATGATGTTGCAAATATATCATTTTACGCAATGATTCCTATCCCTTAATGTAGGCGCCATTGCTATAGTCATCACGGCTAGATGCACCCAATCACTCCATTCAAGTCAAAGGATCAGAACCATGCAGGTTTATTACGATAAAGACTGTGATCTCTCCATCATCCAGGGCAAGAAAGTTGCCATCATCGGCTACGGCTCTCAGGGCCACGCTCATGCGTGCAACCTGCACGATTCCGGCGTTGATGTAACTGTTGGCCTGCGTGCCGGCTCTTCTTCCCGTGCCAAGGCTGAAGCCCACGGTCTGAAAGTGGCTGACGTGGCTGACGCCGTTGCCGCTGCCGATCTGGTGATGATCCTGACTCCGGACGAATTCCAGGGCCAGCTGTACAAGGCCGAGATCGAGCCGAACATCAAGCAGGGCGCTACTCTAGCCTTCGCTCACGGCTTCTCCATCCATTACAACCAGATTGAGCCGCGCAAGGATCTGGACGTGATCATGGTTGCTCCGAAGGCACCGGGTCACACCGTGCGTAACGAATTCGTCAAGGGCGGCGGTATCCCTGACCTGATCGCGATCTTCCAGGATGCGTCCGGCAACGCCAAGAATGTTGCTCTGTCTTACGCTTCAGGCGTAGGCGGCGGTCGTACCGGCATCATCGAAACCACTTTCAAGGACGAGACTGAAACCGACCTGTTCGGTGAACAGGCTGTTCTGTGTGGCGGCTGTGTTGAGCTGGTCAAGGCCGGTTTCGAGACTCTGGTTGAAGCCGGTTATGCACCGGAAATGGCTTACTTCGAATGTCTGCACGAACTGAAACTGATCGTGGACCTGATGTACGAAGGCGGCATCGCCAACATGAACTACTCCATCTCCAACAATGCCGAGTACGGTGAATACGTAACCGGCCCTGAGGTGATCAACGAAGAATCACGTCAGGCCATGCGTAACGCGCTCAAGCGCATCCAGGATGGCGAGTACGCCAAGATGTTCATCAGCGAAGGTGCGACTAACTACCCGTCCATGACGGCCCGTCGTCGCAACAACGCTGCTCACCCGATCGAGCAGACCGGTGAGAAACTGCGTGCAATGATGCCGTGGATCGCTGCCAACAAGCTGGTCGACAAAGAAAAGAACTGATCCCGCATTTGGTTGTGTGATTAGATCAACTGCCGGGCTTTGCCCGGCAGTTTTGTTTCGGTGCTGCGGTGCTCACCAGCGGTGCTGCTTGCACCGGTTTGACGCAAAAGCTGAACTGTCTTCTCTTCTTTCTGCTGCAATATCCCTGTCATCCTTGATAACCATAATTCCCGCAGGGTTTTGGCACGGCATCTGCTTGTGTCACCCATGCGTAGTAAAGTGACAGGCCCAGCCTTGCTTGGGCCTTGTTCTTATTACGCCAAAGTATTAGAGGAAGAACCACTTTTCTTGATCCAGGTCGTGAAGTGGATTCCGGAAACTTGAACTCCGGTATGGGCGTGCTATGAATGGCTTCACTAATAAAAATAAAACGCTTGGTAGTGCGCCCCGGCCCTTAGGCTGTAACCGGATGTGCTTGTGCTACCAACAGTCAAGGATGCGTCCATCATGAGTAATGTCGATTTTTCCGTTCTGTGTGAGCAGGCGAAGGCCTATGCCGGGTTTGAGCCGCAAGATGAACTGATCCTGGTTCAGGAGGCCTCCAGGCTACAGCCACACTTCTCCGCCATCACCGATGCTTTTTACGCCGAGTTGCAAACCATTCCAGAAGCCCTGCCGTTTCTGGAAGGGCGTGTCGATACTTTGAAAACCACCCATAGTGCATGGCTCAGCAAGGTTTTTACCGGCCCTTACGATGCCGATTTTGCTGCCTATATGCACCATGTTGGCGTGGTGCATGTGCAGGTGAAGCTGCCAGAGAAGTTCATGACCAGTGGTATCGGCTTGATCAACAAACACCTCATTCCGTTGTTGCCTGAAATCTATGCCAATGATGTGGGTAAAATCGGTCAGGTACTCAAGGCGCTCAACGCCGCTACCAGTTTTTGTCTGTTGATCATGCTGGAATCCTACCGCGGCCATGAATTGGAGCGTTTCATGGAGGTAACCGGCATCAGTCGAGTGCTCTACAATAATTTGGCGGCCGCCTATCGCAGCCATCATGGCCATGCGGCCTGAGTTGAATCGAATTCCCCCTGCACCCGTCACCCGGCGCCTGTATTCATCCACAGCTGGGTGACTCTTAAGTGATAGACGTTTCGAACCATAACAAGTCAAAATCAGTCTTTTCTGGAAAGGGCTCTGCCACTGTGTGCAGGGTCCATTGCAAGGATGTGTTTAATGCGACAAATCGATTTTTCCCACCTGAATCAACAGGCTAAGCTGTTTGCCGGCTTTGATGCTCAGGATGAGCATGAATTATCACGTGCTCTGCCTCAATTGATGGCAGAGCTGGACTCCGTGACGGATGCCTTTTATGCGGAACTGGCCGGGATTCCCGAAGCAATGCCCTTCCTTGAAGGGCGACTGGATGCGCTGAAAGCGACTCATCGGAAGTGGCTTGAAAAGATATTTACTGGTCCCTATGACGATGAATTTGCCGCGTACATGCATAAGGTGGGTGTTGTTCATGTACAGGTGCGCCTGCCTGAGCGCTTTATGGCAGTGGCATTGGATTGATCAGCAAACACCTTATTCCTGTATTGGCACAGCAGTTCCGTGATGACCCGGAACGCTTGGGTACGCTGATGAAAGCCGTGAACGGTGTTACGGTGTACTGCCTGATCATCATGCAGGTTTCCTACCGCGAACACGAACTGGAACGGTTTATGGATGTGACCGGGATCAGCGAAGCGCTCTATGCCAACTTGTCGGCAGCTTATCGCAAGAAAACAGGTGTGTCGTCAGACTGAGTCAAAGTGACATACAAGTGAGGCATTGATTGTTCTCTTTAAATAACAGTGGCTTGTATTAGTTTAGCAAACCTTGATATTTGTGGTTGGCGTGAGAAAATAGCGCCCCTTTCGAGGGTCGCCGGGAGTGACCCCGAGCCAACACATGCAAGGACGTACCTGATGAGCCAGACAGATTTTGCCACCCTGTGCCAGCGTGGGAAGCTGAATTCCGGGTTTGATTCTGAAGACGAAAAGCTGCTGATTCAGGAGGGAGGCCGGCTGCTTCCCTATTTGGCGGAGGTGACCGAAAAATTCTATGACGAATTGCAGCAGATACCGGCGGCAGTGCCTTATCTTGAAGGGCGCGTCGAAGGGCTTAAGGCGACTCACTTGGCTTGGCTGCAAACCATTTTCAGTGGTCCCTACGATGCAAATTTTGCCGCCAGTATGCACAAGGTGGGGGAGGTACATGTCCAGGTCAAGTTACCGGTCGAGTTCATGGCCAGTGGTACCCTGCTGATCAAGAAACATCTGGTACCGATCCTGACACAGGTTTATGCCGGTGATGCCCTGCGTATGGGGTTGATGATGAAAGCGGTTAACGGTGTAACGGGGTTCTGCCTGATCATCATGCAGGAGTCCTATCAGAGCTCCTTGCTGGCACAGGAATTGGACAAATTCATGGCGATTACCGGTATCAGCCGGGCGCTGTTTAATAATCTTGCCAATGCCTACAAGGATGATGGTGGGACTGGGATGGTCTGATCTTCTCGGAGCGTTGGGTTTGGCCCTTGCTGTCGGGTAGAATGAGGCTTCCGGTTACACCAAAGAGGCAGCCTTGAATGAGTGATCAGCAACAATCGCCGAGAGATGAGAGTGAGCATCAAGACAACAGTGCCCAGCGTCACCGTGGTGTTTACCTGTTGCCAAACCTGTTTACCACCGGCGCCCTGTTTTCGGGTTTTTATGCCATCGTTGCTGGGATGAACGGACAGTTCATACCTGCTTCCATTGCCATATTTGTTTCCATGCTGCTTGATGGGCTGGATGGACGAGTGGCTCGCATGACCAATACTCAAAGCGCATTCGGTGCCGAATATGACTCGCTGGCCGACATGGTCTCCTTTGGAGTGGCGCCGGCGCTGGTAGCGTATAACTGGTTGCTGTTCGATCTTGGCAAACTGGGCTTTTTTGCCGCGTTCGTATTTGCGGCGGGTGGTGCATTGCGGCTGGCGCGTTTCAATACTCAGATCGGCTCGGTCGACAAGCGCTATTTCATCGGTTTGCCAAGTCCTGCTGCGGCAGCGGTCGTGGCTGGGCTTGTCTGGACGTGTGCTGAATACGAGCTCGACATGAGTGGTACCGCCTATCTGGTGGCGTTCTATGTGGCGCTGTGCGGTGTATTGATGGTCAGTAATGTGCTGTATTACAGCTTCAAGGATATTGACTTCAAGGGCAAGGTACCGTTCTGGATTCTGGCGGTGATCGCGCTGGTTCTGGGGGTCATTTCGATCAGTACTTCTACTTTCCTCTGGTTGCTGTTCCTGCTGTATGCCCTTTCTGGACCACTGCTGTGGTGCTGGCGCCGCTTTAAACATCGCCACTGATTCTTAAAACGGGCTTCGGCCCGTTTTTGCCATCTGCTCTTCACCATCACTGGCCGTTTGGTGTGTTTGTCAGCTATACCTCAATTGAGGTGATTATCATGGCAAACAAGCCTGATTGGCTGCAGGCGTTGCTGAGCGTGCTGGCAGCCTTCTTTGGTGTGCAGTCTGAACGTAATCGTGAGCATGATTTCAGCCAGGGGCGCCCACTGCATTATGTCCTGGCGGGCTTGCTCTTGGCGCTGGTGTTTGTGCTGGGTGTGATCCTGCTGGTGTGGTGGGTGCTCAGTCTGGCGGGTGTTTGACTCAGATCATTGCGCTTGCGATTTTTTCAGGGCTGCTATACTCCAGATACCGGATCGCCTGTCGGGCAGCATGATGAGCCTGGCCGCAGGCCAAGACGGGGAGGCCTGGAGATGGGACTTAGAATAATAAAAACCATCGGCTCAGGGGTTGGATTGGCGCTGCTGGCACCTGCATCTTTGCGTGCGGAATGGGGGCTCAATCTTACACCCGGTGTCACGGATGTCAGCCGTTCGGTATATGACCTTCACATGACAATCTTCTGGATCTGTGTCGCCATAGCACTGGTGGTGTTTGGTGTCATGTTCTGGTCGATCTTTCATCACCGCAAGTCGCGAGGGGCCAAGGCCCACCACTTTCATGAAAATACACTGGTTGAAGTAATCTGGACGTTGATACCGGTACTGATACTGGTTGGTATGGCTGTTCCTGCAACTGCCACCCTGATCAAAATGTACGATCCGTCCGAAGCTGAACTGGATGTGCAGATTACCGGCTATCAGTGGAAGTGGCGTTATGACTATCTGGATCATGAGCTGAGCTTCTTCAGCAACATGTCGACCCCGCGCGGGCAGATCACCAATGTCGCTGAAAAGCAGGAAAACTATCTGCTTGAGGTTGACCGACATCTGGTGTTGCCGGTGGACACCAAGATCCGATTTCTGCTGACCGCCAACGATGTTATCCACAGCTGGTGGGTGCCTGCGTTGGCCGTCAAGAAGGATGCCATTCCCGGTTTTATCAATGAGGCCTGGACCATCATTGATGAGCCGGGTATCTACCGGGGGCAGTGTGCCGAGCTTTGTGGGCAGGATCATGGCTTCATGCCAATAGTGGTCGAAGCGGTCAGCAAAGAAGACTTTGATGTCTGGCTGATGGCGGCTCGGGCAGAAAAAGAGGCTCAGGTTCAGGCTGCTGAGCGCAGCTGGACACTGGATGAGTTGATGGAGCAGGGCGAGCAGGTGTATCTGCAGGCCTGCGCGGCCTGCCACCTGCCGAGCGGTGAGGGGGTGCCGGGTGCTTTCCCTGCCCTGAAGGGCAGTCCAGTCGCATTGGGTGATGTGTCTGCACATATCGATATCGTGCTGAACGGCAAGGCGGGTACCGCCATGCAGGCGTTTCGTGATCAGCTCAGCACCGTTCAACTGGCCGCTGTGATCACCTATGAGCGTAATGCCTGGGGCAACAGCTTGGGTGAGGCGGTATCACCGGCTCAGATCTCGCGCTTGTTGCAGTCGGCCGATGGGGAGGGTGAGCAATGAGTACTCTGGATACCACTCTGGAAACGCATTCAGATGAGCATCATGGCCCAGCCAGTGGTCTCGGGCGCTGGCTGTTTACCACCAACCATAAAGATATCGGCTCCATGTACCTCTGGTTCAGCCTCTTGATGTTTCTGGTGGGTGGCTCCATGGCGCTGATGATCCGCGCCGAACTGTTCCAGCCGGGGCTGCAACTGGTTGAGCCGGGCTTCTTCAATCAGATGACCACTATGCACGGGCTGATCATGGTGTTTGGGGCGGTGATGCCGGCGTTTGTGGGGCTGGCCAACTGGATGATACCGATGATGATCGGTGCCCCGGACATGGCGCTGCCGCGAATGAATAACTGGAGCTTCTGGATCCTGCCATTTGCTTTTGCCATGCTGATCTCGACCCTGTTTATGACGGGAGGGGCGCCAAACTTCGGCTGGACCTTCTATGCGCCACTGTCGACGACCTATGCCCCGCCGAGCGTGACCTACTTCATCTTCGCCATTCACATGATGGGAATCAGTTCGATCATGGGCGCGATTAACATTATTGCGACGATTCTCAACATGCGGGCACCGGGCATGACGATGATGAAACTGCCACTGTTCTGCTGGACCTGGTTGATCACCGCTTTCCTGCTGATTGCGGTCATGCCGGTGCTGGCGGGGGTGGTAACCATGATGTTGATGGATATCCATTTTGGCACCAGTTTCTTTGATGCTGGTGGCGGTGGGGATCCGGTGCTGTTCCAGCATGTGTTCTGGTTCTTCGGTCATCCCGAGGTCTACATCATGATTTTGCCGGCCTTCGGCATTATCAGCCAGATCATTCCCGCCTTTGCTCGCAAGCGTCTGTTTGGCTACGCCTCCATGGTATATGCCACCGCTTCGATCGCGATATTGTCGTTTCTGGTTTGGGCGCACCACATGTTCACGGTCGGTATTCCGCTGGCCGGTGAACTGTTCTTCATGTATGCCACCATGTTGATCGCCGTGCCTACCGGGGTGAAGGTGTTCAATTGGGTGGCTACCATGTTCCGCGGCTCGATGACCTTCGAAACGCCAATGCTGTTTGCGCTGGCATTTGTAGTGCTGTTTACCATCGGCGGTTTTTCGGGGTTGATGCTGGCGATCGCACCGGTGGATTTCCAGTACCACGATACCTACTTTGTGGTGGCTCACTTCCATTATGTGCTGGTACCGGGGGCCGTTTTCGCCATTATGGCAGGTGTCTACTACTGGTTGCCGAAGTGGACTGGTCACATGCTGGATGAGCGCATGGGTCGGTTTCACTTCTGGCTGAGCTTCATTGGCGTCAATATCACCTTCTTTCCCATGCACTTCATCGGGCTGGCCGGCATGCCACGCCGCATACCGGATTACGCACTGCAGTTTGCCGACTTCAATATGGTGGCCTCGGTGGGTGCCTTTCTGTTTGGCCTGTCACAGTTGATCTTTGTCTGGAACGTGATCGCCTGTGTACGCGGTGGCCGCAAGGCTGAAGCCAGAGCCTGGGAAGGTGCCGAAGGGCTGGAGTGGGAAGTGCCATCACCGGCGCCTTACCATACCTTTGCCGAGCCGCCGAAACTGCCGGAGTCGCTGCGATGAGCCCGCAAGCAGCCAATCGCAGGCTGGTAAGGCGGCTGGTATTGGGTTGTGTGCTGATGTTCGGTTTTGGCTTTGCGCTGGTCCCTTTGTATGACGTGTTTTGTGAAGTGACGGGGCTAAACGGAAAGATTACCAATACCGGCCCGGTTGCAGCATCGGAAGCGGATACCAGTCGAGAGATCAGGGTGAGATTGATTGCGGTTCATAACGAGGCAATGCCCTGGAAATTCGGGCCGCAGCAGAATCTGATTCTCACCCACCCGGGAGAGATGAAGCAGACAGCCTTTATGGCAACCAACCCGACCGGCCGGCGTATGGTGGCGCAAGCTATCCCGTCGGTTGCTCCTGCAGAGGCTGCGCGCTATCTGCATAAGGTGAACTGCTTCTGTTTTGAGCAGCAGGTCCTTCAGTCTGGTGAATCGGTCGAAATGCCGCTGCTGTTTGTGGTCGACAAGAACCTGCCGGAGCATATCCGCTCGCTGACCTTGTCCTACACCCTGTTTGATATCTCGCCGGCGATTTCATCAACAGAGCAGGTTGAAAAGGAGCAATCGTTATGAGCAGTTCAACCTATTACGTGCCTGAGCAAAGTCGCTGGCCGATTTTGGCATCCATTGCACTTTTCCTGTTGGCCTATGGTGCCGGTACCCTGATGAATGCGTTGAGTGCGCAGCAGGGAGGTGGGCTTGGCGTCGCGCTGTTGTTGGCGGGGGCGTTGATGATGGGGCTGATTCTGGTGGGATGGTTCGGCAATGTGATTCATGAAAGCCGCAGCGGGCTGTATTCCGAGCAGATGGACCGTTCCTTTCGCTGGGGGATGAGCTGGTTCATCTTCTCGGAAGTGATGTTCTTTGCCGCGTTTTTTGGCGCTCTTTTCTACGTGCGTGTACTGGCGCTTCCCTGGTTGGGAGGTGAAGGTGACAAGGGGGTAACCGAGCTGCTTTGGCCCGGGTTTGTGGCAGAATGGCCCCTGCTCAACCCGCCCGACAGTGCGCGTTACCCCGGGCCTGAAGCTGTCATCAGCCCCTGGCACATACCGTTGCTCAATACCTGCCTGCTGGTGACGTCCAGCTTTACTCTGACACTGGCACATAAGGCCCTGTTGCGAGACGAGCTGATCATGGTGCGCCGCTGGATGACGCTGACAATTCTGTTGGGTCTGATTTTTATCGGCTTCCAGGCTTATGAATATGTGCATGCGTATCAGGAGTTGGGACTGACGCTGCAGTCCGGTGTTTACGGTGCCACTTTCTTTATTCTGACCGGCTTCCACGGTCTGCATGTCACCTTGGGTACGCTGATGTTGATGATCATTCTGGGGCGCGTGGTATTGGGTCATTTCAGCTCACGCCAGCACTTCGGTTTTGAAGCGGTGGCCTGGTATTGGCATTTTGTGGATGTGGTCTGGATTGGGCTGTTCCTATTTGTGTATGTGCTCTGAGCTCTGCCAGGGCGCATGTGAGCGAAGACGGCCGCTGCTGAAACCGTAAACCAGAAGCAGTATCAGCAATACGCTGAAAATGACACGCCAAAGCAGGCGATTGGCCGTGGTGCCATCGGCTGAAGGTCGTCGAAGCAGAGACCAAAGACTGCTGAACAGTGCGATCAATATGGCAATAAACAGCAGGACGATCAGAAGATGCAGCATGGAAATTTCCTTATGTCTGATCAACCAAGTAAAGCGGATAGCCCCGCTGCATTCAAATATCTGCGCTGGCTGTTGGCGCTGCTCGGTGTTCCGTTGCTGTTTGGTCTGGGCTACTGGCAGCTGCAGCGTGCCGAACAAAAGCAGATTTGGCTCGATCAGCAGGCCGTTGAGCCGATGACGCGTGCAGCCACTGCGCTCAGGCAGCTTGAACGCCAGGCGTGGGTGCCGGTACGACTGGAGGTTGAGCTGTTGCCATATCGTATTTTTCTGCTGGATAACCGTACCCTTAATGGGCGTGTGGGCTACGAAGTGATCGTTCCGATGCGCGTCGATGAGGGTTCCTTGTGGCTGGCCAGTTTGGGGTGGGTTGAAGCGCCATCCCATCGAGACCGGTTGCCTGCCTTGCAACTTGAACAACAACGCATACAGGTCGATGGGGTGCTGGCTCATCCATCCGGGTCGATGACGCTGGCAGACCTGCCCGCTGAAGTAGGCTGGCCACGACGAATTCAATCCGTCGATCTGGAGCAGATCAGGCAGGCTTTGGAGATGGAAGTTGAGGCGGTCATGCTGCACCTCAAGACGCCAGTGAGTGATCAAATCACGCCAAGGAACGCTATTCATCAAGGAGTCAGTCCACAGCGGCATCAGGGCTATGCAGTGCAGTGGTTTGCGCTGGCCATCACATTGCTGCTCTGGCTGTTCTGGGCGGCTCGACATGGCAGGAGGCAGGGCGATGGCAAGTAATAGGTGCACTTTCTGGGCTATCTGGGCATTGGGCATGTTGCCAGTGTTGCTGGCCGTGGCGGTATATACCACAGGCGTCGGTATACCGAGTGAACAGGTGAATACTGGCAGGTTGTTGCAGCCGGCAGTGCCGCTGCAGCAATGGGGCGGGCAGGCTGACCGCTTTACGCGTCATTGGTCGTTGCTGCTGGTGCACCGGGGTGGGTGTGACCATGGATGCTTGCGGCAGGAGGAAAGGCTTAAACGTATACATGATGCTTTGGGTCGGGATGCTGATCGCTTTCGGGTAAGAATGGAGGCTTCAGACGCATTGGCGCCAGGTGTTTGGGTTGTTGATCCGTTGGGCAATCTGGTACTGCATTACGGACAAGCCTATGAGGGCAAGGCAGTGCTGACTGATTTGCGACGACTGCTGAAAGCATCGAGGCTGGGATGAGTGCACTGAAGCTGGTAAGAAGCGCGATAGTACTGGCGTTGATTGTTGTGCTGCTGGGCGGCTGGACACGGCTGAATGACGCAGGCCTTGGCTGTCCCGACTGGCCGGGATGTTATGGAACGTGGGTGTTGCCATCAGATCATGTTGAGCTGGCTCAGGGCTATCCAGGAGTTGTGATTGATCTACGCAAAGGCTGGATCGAAATGATACATCGGTATGCGGCCGCTTGTCTGGGACTCGTTGTATTGATGCTGGCAGTCATCGCACTGAAAAATCGCACGGTGACAGGGTATCCGTCGAAGCTGTCGCTGCTGTTGCTGGGGCTAGTAGTATTGCAGGGGCTGTTTGGAATGTGGACCGTCACATTGAAGCTGTTACCGGTCATAGTGACGCTGCACCTGATGGGTGGTCTTGCGACATTGACGCTGCTGGTACTGCTGGAACAGCGATTGAGTCATTTTTACAACCCACAAGCTCAACCAACAGGGGCCCATATGGGAACACGCATACTGCTGTTCTGCCTGTTCCTGCAGCTGCTGTTAGGTGGCTGGACCAGTACCAATTATGCCGGCTGGGCCTGCAGCGATTGGTTGTTGTGCAATTCAGATGAAACAGTTGGATACGACTTTTCAACCGGGCTTAATCCTTTCATGGCCATAGGGCCCAACTACGAAGGTGGGCTGCTGGATGCTCCGGCAAGAGCGGCCATTCAGGTTTCACATCGCTTGGGGGCGTTACTGCTTATAGTGGTGTCGTGTTGGGTTGCGCTGTCGCTTTGGCGAAGGAGGTATCTGCGCTTTCATATCACGTTGTTTCTGGCTGCGCTGGGTGTGCAGGCGCTGCTGGGTATTGCCAATATTGTATGGATGTTGCCACTCGGGCTGGCAGTTGCACATCACGCGGTAGCCGTGTTGCTGTTGTTGTTGGCGCTGAATCTGCACGACCGGGCGAGAAGTCCGGTAATGGAGGCAAGTCATGAGTATCGTGTCGTTTGCGGGTAATACCGTTTCAGATGCTGGCTGGAGAGACTATCTGGCGCTATGCAAGCTAAAAGTTGTCGCTGTAATGTTGCTGACTTTGGTGGTTGGATTCTGTTTGGCCCAGCCGGGATTACCATCGCTGTCACTGCTGCTGATAACCAGTATGGGAGTCGGGCTAGCTGCAGCCTCGGCAGCGGCAGTCAACCATGTTCTGGATCACAATATCGATCGCTGTATGGCAAGGACTGCGCGACGACCGCTGCCGCAGGGGCGAGTCAGTCCGGGTAATGCGCTTCTGTTTGCAGCGGTGATCGGCAGCGCCGGGCTGTTGCTTCTTGCTACATTGGTGAACCCTCTGACGGCGGTGCTAACGCTGGCGTCGCTTATCGGCTATGCCATTGTATACACGGCTGTTCTGAAGCGAGCGACACCGCAAAATATTGTGATAGGTGGCGTTGCAGGTGCTGCACCTCCGTTACTGGGCTGGACTGCTGTGACAGGCTCGCTGGACTCGCAGGCGTTATTGCTGATGCTGATTATTTTTGCCTGGACACCACCTCATTTCTGGGCCCTGTGTATCGCTAGAAAGGATGACTATGCCCGTGCCGGGGTGCCGATGCTCCCCAATACCCATGGTGAGTCCTATACGCGGCTGCACATTCTGCTGTACTCAATACTCACAACAGTAGTGACATTGCTGCCGTTTATTAATGGTATGAGCGGACTTATCTATCTGGCAGGGGTCAGTATCATCAACTACCGCTTCATTGCCTGGGCTGTACGATTGAATATTTCACGTAATCCGGGCGATCCGATGAAAATGTTTCGTTACAGCATTGTGTACATCATGTGGCTGTTTGCCATACTGCTTGTAGACCATTATTGGCAGCTATTCGTATAAACTGTTGTGGAGAAAGTAACGCGAACGGATTCGGGCTGAATCAATACAATAAAAATTGTAGCCCGGGGCCAACCCGGACTGCGAGGAGGATAGTGATATGTTCCTGCAGCACATGATGGGGGTGTTCTATCACCCGAAGCAGGAGTGGCGCTCGATACGCAAAGAGCATTACTCGGCGATGCATGTATTTCTTGCCCAAATAAGTGTACTGGCAGCAATACCCGCTGTGTCACTTTTCATTGGTACCACTCAAGTTGGCTGGAGTCTGGGAGGGTCAGAGTTTGTCAAATTGAGTGTGGCCAGCGCGTTACCGGCAGCACTCGCATTTTATGTGGCAATGTGGGTGGCTGTCGGTTTCATTGCCTGGTCCATTCACTGGATGGAGAAAACCTATGGTGGGAATGTAAGCTATGAAGAATGCTTGGTGCTGACAACCTTCACCGCGACACCACTTTTTCTGTCGGGTCTTGCAGGCCTTTACCCGATGCTTTGGTTCAACGTGATTGTAGGCATGATGGCATTAGCTTATACCATCTACCTGCTTTACACGGGGGTACCGGAAATCATGCAAATTCCTGAAGAGCGAGCATTTTTCTTTGCCACTTCAATTCTAACGGTTGGGGTCTGTGTGTTGGTCGGGTTGCTCGCGGCAACCGCCATTCTATGGGGCACGTTTGTGCCACTTACCTATACCGCCGGTTAGGACGCTTCCAGCACATGAACAACAGGCGCTCTGGCGCCTGTTGTTGTTTTAGGGTGGGGCAATGCCGGTTTTCA